>Ga0222696_1000488_pt1 | contig 18666 bp, 21 predicted proteins | sample AntAcemetage1400_FD_179817 | JGI IMG/M metagenome (GOLD analysis project Ga0222696, IMG submission 179817) | Saline water microbial communities from Ace Lake, Antarctica - #1400 | ecosystem: Environmental > Aquatic > Non-marine Saline and Alkaline > Saline | place: Antarctica: Ace Lake... | reverse complement strand
AATGCCATTTCGACAGGTCTTTACCCTGGCCGTTTACGCGATTACCCCGGCTATTGCCTTTGTCCTCCTCTCTCTGCTTTTAATGCTGGTGAAGATACAGATAGGTTACACGATGATTATCTTCCTGATGCTCTATGTTGTCTATCTCATCGCCGCGGCCAGGAAATGCGCTTCAGATAGCGCCTTTGGCGCTATCGTTGAAAAGTAAAAACGTTATATAGTGCCTTCGGCACTATCGTTAAAAAATACAAACGTTGAAGATAGAGGCCGTTAAAGATCGTTGAAGGCCGTTGAACCTATGATCCCTTAATCCGCGGAGGAAAGCATTAAATCAGGAAAAGATGAGGGTAGGATGCTAGTTACATTAGTAACTACGGCCATAATGATAGTATTTTTCGCGGCAGCCGGCTGCCGCGACGAATTAAACACAGGCATTGTCTTTGGAGAGGGGGAGGTCACAATTGGAGGCAGGACGATTAAGGTATTGGAGGCCATCACCGATCCTCAGATGGCACAGGGGTTGATGTACCGCCGAAGTCTCGATGTGGACCGGGGGATGATCTTTATCTATCCCCATCCTGTCAGTTCCCCATTCTGGATGAAAGATACCCATATCCCGCTCTCAATCGCCTTCATAAACTCCGACGGAATCATTATCAGCATCCAGAAGATGGAGCCGGATAACGACCGGAGGACTTACCCTCCCCCCCGGCCTTTCCTTTACGCCCTCGAGATGAACCAGGGATGGTTTGAGAGAAATAATATCGGGGTAGGGGATAGTGTAGTGATAAGTGACTGACCAATAATTTTATCTGGAACAACGAAGTAATTAACCACGAAGGTCACGAAGCACACGAAGAATAGTTGATAAAAAACAAGATTTAGTTCCTTTTTTTAAACCTTCGTGATCTTCGTGTCCTTCGTGGTTTAATTTATTTTAAATATGAAAACACTACTGTCCGGTTATAAGAGCGGTAACATCAACTGGTTATCTGGATCAAGGCTTTCAGTAATACAGCTAGAATCCGTAAGTACTTGCGCCAGAGGATCTTTTTGAAATAAGTTAACACTCAAAATCTGTAGAATTGTGTAGAGACTTAACTCTGATTTAAGCTGTTTCTTCAAGATGGCAACCATCACATATGTAGAGATAGCGATCCAGATTTGGGTTTTTACAGCGTTTGAAGAATTACCATAAAACTTTTTGATTCGTAAATGTTGTTTAATCCATTTGAAAAATAATTCTATATTCCAGCGGCATTTGTATAGAATTGCAATTACCAGGGCAGATAATACAAAGTTGTTTGTCAGAAAAACATATCTATTTAAAGTATCTTTATCGACGTAAGAAATCCGCCGGAGCTTCTCCGGATAATACTGAAACGACTTAGTGCCAGTTAGCCTAATGGTTTGATCACATCGCAAACCTGTAGACTTGTCTACCTTGCGAGAATAAATCCGTTTGAATTGAAAATTCTTCTTTGCCGTAGTTACAAAGAATGCTGAACATTGATGGAGAGAGTACAGCCGAAAGAAATCTATATAGGCGCGATCCATAATATAGAACGAACCCGGTTCGGGAATCAATTTGTCCAGGATGTTGACATCGTGAACTTTCCCGTCGGTGATCCAGATCATAGAGGGGATACTCCCTCGTAGATCTAATAAGGTGTGCATCTTGACGGCGCCTTTGTGTTTTCGAAAACGTGCCCAGGGAAATAACGATAGACATAAATCGATTGTCGTAGAATCGAGCGCATAAACTGTTTCTTTCAACTCGACTCCGAAGTCGTCGTTTCGATAAAGCTTGCGAGCAATATTGATTAATACTTGAGCATGGTCGGCATAGATTCGCCAGTCTCTGTTTTCGTTGGCGTTGGCTATGGTACTTCTGGCAATGTTGCCTCTGATACCTATATGATAAAGTTTTGAGCGCATGGAGCGAAGGCATACCTCGATATCGCGGAGACTTTCGCGATAGGTAAGCTGTGCAAAAGCCATTGACAGAAATTGGTCTAGACATGAGAAACTTTTTACTTTGTAATTGCCGTGATATCGCTCCACGCATTTGTGGAATTCGTATATCGACATGCAATCCATAACCTGAGAAAATACCAAACGTCCTGAATACATAGGCCACTCCTTGTAAAATAAGGTTTTTGTGAATGGCCAATGATAAAACTGATTTCAAGTCGAAAAAAGATTTTTTTGATGTAATCATTTGAAGATTAAGGTAGTTAGGTTAAAACAGTCCTACAACAACCGGACAGCAGTGATATGAAAATTATTTTTATGGGAACACCTGATTTTGCTCTTCCGGGGCTGAATGAGATCTATCGGAGAGGAATCGAGATCGCGGCGGTTGTGACACGGCCGGATCAGCCGGCGGGGAGGGGAAAGAGGATCACCGCGTCTCCGGTTAAAGAGCGTGGGTTGGAACTTGGTCTGGAAGTATGGCAGCCAGCCAGCCTGAAGGATACCGATTTTCTTGACCGAATTAGAGAAGTAAGTCCGGACCTGGTTGTGGTCTCCGCCTATGGGAAATTCATACCGGATAAAGTTCTCTCCCTGGCCCGGGACCGCGGCATCAATCTTCATCCATCTCTCCTCCCCCGATACCGGGGCGCGGCGCCGATCCAGTGGGCCCTGATTAATGGTGATCCTCAGACCGGAGTTACAATAATCGAGGTCGCGGAGAAGATGGATGCCGGGAATATCTACGGACAGAGATCGGTTGATATTTTACCGGATGATAATGCTGGGTCACTATCCCAGAGATTGGCGGATGCGGGCGGCATACTGCTGGCGGATGTAGTTGAACTGATAGAGAGAGGCGAAGCTGATCCCCGGCTCCAGGATGAGAACAAGGTAACTCTGGCTCCCCGGATCTCCAAGGAAGATGGCCGGATTAACTGGCACGGGTCCGCGACGGATATCAACAATCGAATCCGAGGTTTTTACCCATGGCCAGGAGCCTTTACCACCATCTCTACCTTGAAAGGCATCCGATCTATCAAGATTATCCGGGCTCAGGTTTTAGACGGAGGAGGGGGAAGCCCGGGGGAGGTATTGGAAGCAGATGGAGATATCCTTATTATCTCCACCGGAGATGGGACTCTCCGCCTTCTGGATATCCAACTCGAAGGTAAGCGACCCCTTGCTGCCGCAGAATTCCTTCGTGGTTGTCGGATTGTATCCGGTGACATTCTGGGGAAAAATCAAGAAGGTAATCAGTAAGCGGTAAACAGTAATCAGTTCGCATGGGGCATTAAAGGAAGTAATCGGTAAACAGTGATAAGTGATCAGTTGAACAGGATACCGGGCAGAGGTCTACTGATAACCGATTACTATCCTTTCTAATAATCAGATGAAAAATAACCTCAAATATAATACCCGCGGATCTATAGTCGAGATATTAACGTCCTGGGAGCAGGGGAGGGGATTTGCTTCCGATCTGCTGGAGAAACTCTGGGAAAGAACCGATTTCTCCACGAGAGATCGGGCTCTGATCAATATTACTGTAAATGGAGTCATCCGCCGGAAGTTGACACTGGATTGGTTGATTGACCGTTTCTCAGCCCATAAATTGCCGGACCGCGATGGCTATCTACGGCAGATTCTCCGCCTCTCGATATTTCATCTCCTCTATCTTGATTCAATCCCGCCTCACGCGGTTCTCCATCAGGCAGGGGAGTTAGCCAAGCAACAGGGCGGTGCCGGGAAATGTTCATATATCAATGGACTCCTCCGTAATCTCCTGCGGAAGAAGGAAGAACTTCCCTTTCCCAACCGGAATCACCGGAAGGAATACCTCTCCGTAGTTCATTCCCATCCTCTATGGATTATCGACCACTGGCTGGAAACCCATTCTTTTGAGGAAGTGGAGGAGATCTGCCGGGTGGACAATCTTCCCCCTCCGATCTTCGCGCGCTGCAATCTGCTGAAGATCACTCCGGAAGAACTGGAATCTGAATTCAAACTAGACGGGGTTGAATTTGAACGCCAGGATGGCCCGGTCGCCTTCTGGAGGATAAAGCCGGGCAGACCAATCGGATCTCTGCGTTCCTTCCGGGACGGTCATTTCCAGATTCAGGACATCTCCTCCATCCAGGCGGTTGAGCTGCTCAATCCGGAACCGGGAGAGAGGATCGCCGATCTCTGCGCCGCACCGGGCAGCAAAGCGGTATATATCGCTCAGAAGATGAATAATACCGGTAGCCTTCTGGCTTCTGATAATAATCCAGCCCGTCTGAGAAAGCTTACAGAAAATATCCGGAGGTTAGGAGTTTCCAATGCAGTGGTTGAGCGGATCAATCTTCTTCGAGGAGATAGACCAGGACAGGATGAAGGTTGGGATGGGATTCTCCTGGATGTTCCATGTTCCAATACTGGAGTATTGCGGCGCCGGGTTGATGCCCGTTGGCGGATTGCTCCCGCGGATATAACCCGTCTGGCGAAACAGGGCCGGGAACTGTTCGAGGCGTCCGCGAATCTAATTCGACCGGGTGGTCGGATCGTCTACAGTACCTGCTCACTGGAGCCGGAAGAGAATGGAGAAACAGTCCGCCAATTTATAGAATCCCGCCCCAACTTTCAATTGGTGAAGGAGGAGTTCTCCCCTCCTCAAAAAAATAAGGGCGACGGTTACTACTGTGCCCTGGTAGAACATCAGTAATCTGCAGTACAAAACTGGCAGTGTCAAAACGCAGTAGCAGAATCTGTATTAAGATGGAGAGTCCCCCGGACTGGGAAGAGCCGGGACAGAAACCGAAATTCACGGAATATACTATCGTCTTAAAGGGGATTTTAAAGGCTGAAACGTCAAATGATTCCTTTGATATTCAAGCCGGGCAGGCCCTGGTCGCGGAAGCGGATGAATGGGTCAAGTATAGCAGTCCATACGAAGGCGGAGCGGAATATATATCGGTCTGCTTGCCGGCTTTCAGTCCTGATCTTGTAAAAAGAGATGAAGAGTAAAGGCATCATCCCACTCGGCGGATTTGGTTGGTGGTTATTATTTGGAGTGAAAATCTAATGAAAACAGAAGATATTATTAAAAAGTCATCTGATGGCGAATCGCTATCTCAAGAAGAACTGGTACATCTTTTGAGTAGGGCGCCGGATTCCGCCGACTCATATCTAACCATGGCGGAAGCCAATCGTATCTCAAAGGAGTTGACGGAAGGGAGGGCGGAGATCCACTCACAGTTCGCCCTCAATCTGGCGCCCTGTCCAGGTAACTGTCTTTTCTGTTCTTTCGCGCAGGTCAACGGCGTATTCACTGAAGAGATAAAAATCCTGCCGGAACAGGCTGTGGCTTACGCCAGGCAATTCGAGCAGAGTGGAGCGACCGCTATCTACGTAATGACAACGGCAAAATATGATTTCGGATATTTTATCGAGATGTCAGAAGAGATCCGCCGGAATATGCGGGATGAAACGATCCTTATCGCTAATGTCGGTGACCAGACCGTTGAGAAAGCGACGAGATTAAAAGAAGCGGGATATGCTGGTGTATATCACGCGTTGCGCCTTCGCGAAGGTACGGATACTAATATTTCTCCGGAGAAAAGAAGAGAGAGTATCCGCAACTTCCAGGAAGCTGGCCTGGCGGTGGGGACCTGTGTAGAACCGGTCGGTCCGGAACATACGAACGAAGAGTTAGCGGAGTTGATCGCGTTTACGGCATCGTTCAATCCCGCCTTCAGCGGCGCTGCCCGTCGGATTTCAATCCCTGGAACCGATATCGCTAAACGGGGGATGATTAATGAGCTTCGTATGGCCCAAATTGTCGCTGTCACGCGACTGGGAATGCCCCGGACGGTTATCGGGAATTGCACCCACGAACCATGTACTTTAGGTTCTCTCGCGGGGGCGAATCTCTTCTGGGCAGAGCTGGGCGCCAATCCACGGGATATAGAAGCACGAACTGAAGAAGGCAGAGGCGACACCGTGGATGACTGCTCTACCCTTTTTTATGAAAGCGGCTGGAATATTTGGTATGGTCCGTCACGGTACTTTCTCCCATCTCATTAAGGCATCTAACAATCATAAGACCTTCGTTGTTTTAATAAAGGATAAGGCCTTAAATCATTAAGGTACTGTCAAAAAATTTATGAAAGAATGAAATCGGTAAAGGCGAACTGAATATCCAATATTCAACAAGGAATATCCAATGAATACGATTTGCAGGATCGTTTGGTTGCCTATGCCGTCAGGGTCATCAATAGGAGGAAAGATATAAAAAAATATCAGATGGGCAGTAACTCAAGTGATTATACTGGTAGTTCTAATGATGATCAGTGTCGCGTGCAGCAGCAGTGGATCTGGTGGGGGAGGCGGAACCGGTGAGGGGATATATAACACCACCTGGATTGTAAGAGTCTATGAAGACGGAATTCTTATTGACGCCGGCTACGTTACGATAGATGGCTCCGGGAATCTCGGCGGAGAGGTAGGTGAGGGAAGTCTATCAGGTACCGTGAATGGAGATGGAAGCGCCGCGGCCTGCACAATCTCCGGATCTTCTAACGCATCTGGTTCGTTCAACGGCAGCAACGGAACAGGGTCTGGAGACTGGAGGGATAGTGAGGGATATACCGGGACCTGGACCGCTACCCGAAGGTAGACCCTGCTTGAAATAATTTCGAGCAGGAAATCCTGAATCCTGATGTCGAAATCCTAAATAAAAACCCCGAATTTCGGCGACAACCGCTGAAATATGGGGTTTTTGTTTTTTCTGGAATATGTTTTACTTCATAAACACAAAATTATGGGGGAAGTTTGATTATGAAAGATATTATTCTGACTAAAAACGCACCGGCGGCGATTGGTCCTTATTCGCAGGCGATCGGGACCAGCAATCTGATCTTTGTCTCCGGACAGATACCATTTACCCCCGGCGGGGAGCGGGTCAAAGGCGGAATTAAGAGCGAGACCATCCGGGTGCTGGAGAACCTTAAGGCAGTCCTGGAGGAGGGGGGTGTTTCTCTGGATCAGGTTATCAAGACAACCGTCTATCTGAAAGATATGGCTGACTTCGCCGAGTTTAATGAGGTCTATGGAGAGTATTTCCCTGAAAATCCTCCGGCCCGGGCCTGTGTTGAAGTATCAGCTCTCCCCAAGGGAGTAAGCGTTGAGATAGAAGCCATCGCGGTTCGGAACTAAGATTAGAATGACCTTGATTGAAAAGGTATTTTGAAAATCTCACCTGAAACAACGAAGTGATTCACCACGAAGGTCACGAAGTACACGAAGAATAGTAGAGGAAAACAAGAGTTATCCTATCTTTTAAAGTCTTCGTGAACTTCGTGTTCTTCGTGGTTTAAATTAGATTAATTTTAATGTGATAAGTTTTGAATAGGGTATGGCATGACGAACAAAATCATAACCTTACTCACCGACTTTGGAGAAGAGGACTGGTTTGTTGGGTCTATGAAAGGGGTGATCGCTTCTATCTGCCCCGCGGCGCGGACGGTTGATATAACTCATCTTATCCCTCACGGAGACATACGGAGAGGTGCTTTTGCCCTGAGATGCTCCTACAGCTATTTCCCGAGGGGGACAGTACATATGGCGGTGGTCGATCCCGGGGTTGGATCAACCCGAGATATTCTGGTGGTCCGGGGAGGGGGATATATATTTATCGCTCCGGATAACGGCCTGCTTAGCTACATTCTTGCTGATCTGGAAGATAAGACCATCCATCACGCTACCCGCAAAGAATTCTTTCTGGATAAGATGAGTAATACCTTTCACGGTCGTGATATCTTCGCTCCCCTGGCTGCTCATCTGGCCGGAGGATTATCCAGCGAGCAGGTTGGACCGGTCTGCGGCGATCCGGTTATATTGCCTCAGCCGATCTGCCGCCCGGACGGTAATAACCGCTGGGAAGTGGAGATCATCACAACCGATAGGTTCGGGAACTGCATTACCTCCCTGCCGCTGGAGAAGATGGGAGATCACCTCAGCGAAACTCGGCCAACCGGGATCGGGATTATACTTGGGAAAGAGGATATCTCCCTGCCCCTGGTGAAGAGCTATAACGCGGTAGAGGAGTGGAGTCCTCTTGCAATACGGGGCAGCTGCGACTATCTCGAACTGGCGGTGAACGGGGGCGACGCCGCCCGGCAATTGAGTCTGCAGACCGGTGACAAGATCAAGCTGAAGATAGAATATAAGCTGAATTGATTACTAATTAAAGCCGGAAGATTTTAACTTTTTCCAATGGTGTTAGCTTCAGTGTTTTCCACTAAGTTAGTGCCGGAGGCGCTAACTTATATGGGTAAAGTACGAATCGGAATCGCGGGATGGTCGTATAAGGATTGGGAGGGGATTGTCTATCCGTCCGGGGCAGGGAAGAAGTTCGATCAACTGGCGTATCTAGCCGGTTATTTCGATCTGATTGAGGTGAATGTCACCTTTTATCGCATCCCTCAAGCCCGCAACTGCGTCAGCTGGCTGAAACGGACTGAACATAATACCGATTTCCGTTTCACGGTCAAACTCAACCGGCATTTTACTCATGAGAGGGATGAACTTACTTCTCTTGATCAGAATCAGTGGCGTGAAGGTATTCTCCCACTCCAGGAGGCGAATAAGCTGGGCGCAGTGCTGGCCCAGTTCCCATACTCTTTTCACTATACTATTCCTAATCAGGAGTACCTGAGCTGGTTGGCTGAGATATTGCCCGGACTCCCCCTGGTTATCGAGGTCCGGCATCGTTCCTGGGACCACCCGGAAGCATTCCGATTCCTGACCGATATCGGGGTTGGTTTCTGTAATATCGATCAGCCCCAGGTATCATACTCACTGCCGCCGTCAAGTTCTGTAACATCATCGGTAGGATATGTCCGTCTCCACGGTCGCAATGTCCGCGATTGGTTCCGGAAGGGCGCGGGCCGTGACGCCCGCTATAATTATCTTTATACCGAACCAGAGATCAAGGAGTGGGTTTCACGAATAAAAGAACTGGAAGAGAATACGAGAGAGTTATATGTTATCACCAACAATCATTATCAGGGTCAGGCGGTATGCAACGCGCTGCAGTTAAAGACGGGGATAGAGCGGAAACGGGTTCGCATACCGTCGACTATGAAACCGTTCTATCCACAGTTGAGGTAATATGAAAATAATTTCATTGAGTCTGTCTATATTTGGAGTTGGGATTCTATTGATAACCGGCTGCGCGGCTATCTATCAACAGGATTGCCGGATTTATCTTAAGTCTGAGCCTTCGGAAGCTGAGGTCTGGAAAGATGATTTTTATGTTGGAAAGACCCCGTATCTTCTTCGTTATACCGCTACCACTATTGAAGATGAACAGGGATTTCTTCGGGTTCCTCCGTTGGTAATTATGAAAACAGGTTACAAGCCTTATCTCCTGGAGATAGAACTGGACCTGGAAGGGGATGGATACGACTGGGAAGGGGTCGTAGTACTTGAGGAGGTTGAAGAAAAAAGACAATCAGGGGATTTTATGGAGCCTGAAACCGAAGTATCTGAATAAAAGATTTTGGAGAATAATTTTAAATGAAAACAATTACATTTATTGGAGCGGGGAATATGGGTGAAGCGCTGATCCGGGGGATTATTGCCGCCGGGCTATTCTCCTCCGATGCAATTACCGCGGCGGATACCGATGGAGATCGGCGTAAGAAACTGGCGGAAGAACTGGGGATCAAGACTACCCCGGATAACCGGGAAGCGGTCCGGGGAGCCGATATTGTCTGCCTGGCGATAAAACCGCAGGCTCTCGACCCAGTCCTGGAGGAACTCCTGGAAGAGATAACAGAGGATCAGCTTATAATCTCTATCCTGGCCGGAGTTCCCACGCGAAGAATAGAAGATAAACTGGGCAAGAATATTCGTGTGGTCCGGGTTATGCCGAATACCCCGGCCCTGGTTGGAGCCGGGATGGCCGGTATCAGCCCCGGCCGATTTGTAGTTCCCGATGACATGAGATTCTCGGAAGAGATTTTATCCGCGGTAGGTGATGTACAACGGGTCCCGGAAGTACTGATCGACGCGGTTACTGGTGTCAGCGGCAGCGGACCGGCCTATTTTTTCCTTTTCACCGAGGCGCTGGCCCGGGCCGGACGGAAACTCGGTTTATCCCGTGAACAGGCGGACCTCCTTTCCCGGAAGACATTGATCGGTGCCGCGAAACTGATGGAAGAGACAGGCCTGACTCCAGAGGAATTGCGACGGAAAGTAACTTCTCCCGGGGGCACCACGGCCGAGGCGATCAAGACTTTTCAAAGCTTGGGTTTAGAGGAACTGGTAGAAAAGGCAGTCCGGGCGGCCCGGGACCGGGCAAGGGAGATGGGTCGGACAGAATAGACCCCTGCTCGGAAAACGGATCTTATTGGAAAAAACTATATAGAAACCACGAAGATCACGAAGATTTTTTAAAATTAAGCTTTATTTTGGTTTTGACTCAAATGATCTTCGTGTTCTTCGTGAACTTCGTGGTGAATTAATTAGGTTTTGTAAGCTTTCAGTGAACCCCGTCTCTCGTAGCGGCTGCCTTTAGGCTGCCACACGATGGCGACCTGAAGGTCGCCGCTACGAGCACGAGGCGACGTGGTTTACTGAAAGCTTACTAGGTTTTAGTGTATCAATCTGTCCAAAGGCGTTAGTTTTAGTGCATCTCCACTAAGTTAGCGCCGAAGGCGATAACTTAATGGGTATCATAGAGACAGCCTTATCTATCTATTTCATCCTGCTTCTGATCCGGGCAGTAATTCCGGATACCGGGCAGTTGACTTTTAATCATCCTTACCGGTTTATCGTTAAGTTGACCGGGCCGGTGGTGGATAACCTGGCCAAAATCATGGGCCGGAGCGGCCGGATCGGGGCACCGATTCTGGGTATGCTTCTGCTGGTCATCCTTCAGGGGATGTTCTATGCCGGGGCGACTACTCAGGAAGCTCGAATATTTGATTGCGGTCTTATCCCCTGGGTCTTTTCCTCCAATGTAGCATTCTGGGGGATCGGGAAGAGCCTGGTATCTTATCTGGTTCTGATCTATCGGGTATATGCCTTATTACTATTTATCTCCCTGGTCTCCCCTCTCTCGTACTCTTCCGATCAGATCTCCCGCCTGATTAAGGCGATGATCCGTCCGATAGAAAGGTTCCGTCAGGCTCAGGGAATAGCTCCGGCAATTTTGGTAGTAGGGTTCTCCCTGCTCTTGACCGCGATCTGGAAGATTTATCAGGCGATCGGTTGGCTGGGAGAGGAAGGGATGGTTCCGTTCAAGGCCGGGCTGGACAGTATTGCCCTGGTAGTCAGATTAATATCTTTTGTCATCTTGCTGATTTTTGCCCGGGCCATTCTCTCCTGGTTTAATTCATCAAGTAGATATGGTGGACCTCTCTCCTGGCTCAAACTCTTTACTGATCCTTTTATGCGTCCATTCCGTCGGATGAATCTGGTTATCGGAAGTTTTGATCTTACGCCTTTAGCCGCGATCCTGGCGCTATATATTATTCTTAATCTATCCATGAGAATTCTGGTATCTCTCTATCCTCAATGAATCGGTTAAATATCAAAGAGACGGAAACCGGGGTCACAATTGAGATTAAGCTCCACCCCCGGGCGGGGCGGGACCGGTTAGCAGGAGTTATAAATAACAGACTGAAGATTGACGTGGCGGCCGCGCCGATTAAGAATAAGGCCAACCGGAGTATGATCAAACTTTTGAGCAAAACATTAAAAGTTCCACAAGAAACAATTGTTATCAAGCGGGGAACAACCAGCCGGAACAAACTCATTGAGATCCGTTCCATTAGCACAGAAGAGGTTACAAAACTAATTTTTACGAAGTAAAAATTATGACCGGAAAATTTACAGAACGATTTGTCCAGCGGATTGACCAGCTCGATAGCCGGAAGGTGGGTGAGTACCTCCTCGGCCTGGCCCGGGAGAAAGGGTTGCTGGAGAATATATTTAACAGCATGCAGGAGGGACTGCTGGTTATTGATTCCTCCAAGACTATTGCTATGGTCAATCACGCTGCCGGGCGCCTTCTGGATCTGCCTTCGGAGTCAGTTGGAAGTTTATTTTATGAGAGCATTCGAGATCCCGGACTCCGGGATATTATTGAGCAGGGTTTTGAGGTCCCTGGCCAGGTGCTGATCAGAGAGTTTATCGTGGTCCATCCACAACCCCGATGGGTTCGGATGAGTAGAACTTCTCTTCGTGATGCTGACGGGAAGTTCCGGGGGATAATGCTGGTACTTAATGATATTACCAGGCAACGGAAATCCGAGCAGGAGACTAATCGGGTAGAACGTTTGGACTTCCTAAGTCATCTGACCGCGGGTGTCGCGCATGAGATCGGCAACCCGCTCAGTTCGCTCTCCATTCAGATCCAGTTAATAGAACGACAGGTCAACTCTATGGAGGTTTCTCCGTTCCGGGATAAACTCCGGAAAAGAATCTTGATTATCAAGGAAGAACTTCTCCGCCTCGATCAAATAGTTACTCAGTTTGTTCAGACTCTCCGCCCTGAGCCTCTGATTTTGCGGAAGGAAGACCTGGTCAAAGTGGTAGAAGAAGTTCTTGAACTGGTAGAGGAAGAACTGAGGGAGAAAGGTATTTCATTAAATCGGGACTATCCCCAGGAAAGTATCATGGGGAGAATGGATTCCGGTCTGATGAAGCAGGCTATCATCAACTTGATAAAGAACGCCGTACAGGCCATGCCGGGAGGAGGAGAGATATCCATCCGGATGGAGAAAAAAGATGCTTATCTCAAGTTTTCCATAACCGATCAGGGAACAGGTATCCCCCGGGAGAAGATAAACCGGCTCTTCGAACCTCTTTTTACTACCAAGGAGACCGGTTCCGGGTTAGGATTGCTGGTAGTATATAAGGCTCTGCGCCAGCATGGAGGATATGTGGAGGTTACCAGCCAACCGGGGGAGGGGACTACCTTCACCATCTGGCTACCCCAGCGACCGGAACGGATCAAGCTTTTACCGGCTGGGGGAGGGAACCATGGTGACGGTTCCCTTCGTTCCAATGCCTAACCTAACCATGCTCGAAAAAAGGTTTTTCGAATAAGGTATAGCCTGGTTCAATCTGTCGGTTCAGACGGATCAGACGGATCAGTCGGATCAGTCGGATCAGTTAGAATAAATCAAGCAGTATTAAGATGAATGCAACCATTCTTATTGTCGATGATGAAAAAAATCTCCGAGAGGGTATTGCTGAAGCCCTTCAGTCCCCAGACCGGAGAATATTCCTGGCCGAAAACGGTTTCCAGGCAGAAGAGATTATTAGAACGAATGCTGTTGACCTGGTCCTCTCAGACCTGAAAATGCCGTCGATGAATGGCTTGGAGCTTCTACGAAGAGTTCAGGCTATTTCTCCCACTACCATCTTTATAATCATGACGGCATATGGCTCCGTCGACACCGCGGTTAAAGCAATCAAGGAAGGGGCTTATGATTACCTCACCAAGCCTATAAACATTGATCAACTGGAACTATTGCTTGCCCGGGCGCTGAAGAGCAAAGAGTTGGAGGCCGAAAATATCTATTTAAAAGAGCAACTGGAGAAACGTTTCGGTCTGGAGAATATGATTGGCCATAGCCGGGCTATGGAGAATGTCTTTGAATTAATACGCCAGATCAGCCCCAGTAACGCGACGATATTGATTACCGGAAAATCCGGGACCGGAAAAGAACTGGTGGCCCGGGCGATCCACCAGCAGAGTCCCCGGAAGAATAAGCCCTTTGTCCCGATCCATTGCGCGGCCCTCTCTCCATCTCTTCTGGAGAGCGAACTCTTCGGACATGAAAAGGGAGCTTTTACCGGGGCAATTAATCAGAAGAAAGGGAAATTTGAGATTGCGGATGGAGGTACGATCTTCCTCGATGAAGTCAATGAAATCCCGCTTGAGATGCAGGTAAAACTGCTCCGTTTCCTGGAGATGCGGGAGTTTGAGAGAGTAGGGGGGAACAGATCAATCAAGGTTGATGTCCGCCTTTTAGCCGCTTCTAATTCCGACCTGCAAGTTATGGTCAAGGAACACCGAATGAGGGAGGATCTTTATTTTCGTCTTAACGTGGTAAAAATCGAACTGCCGCCGCTGCGGGATCGTAGAGAGGATATTCCGCTTCTGGTGCATGCGTTTATTAACGAGTTCAGTCAGGTTGACAGGAAGAAAGTGACCGGGATAACCCCGGAAGCATTGGGGATACTCCAGTATTATGACTGGCCTGGAAATGTTCGGGAATTAAGAAATTGCATCGAGAGCATGGTGGTGCTGGCTAAAAAGCCTATTCTGAATGAAGATGATATCCCTGCTGAGATTCGGCGACTGCAGACCGATATCCCGGTATTCTCTTCACCGGACAGTCTAAATATTAAAACCATGGAGAAGGAATTAATACGCGGGGCTATCGCGCAAGAATCCGGCAATAAGAAGAGGGCGGCGGAACAACTCGGGATCAGCCGGAGAACTCTTTACCGGAAGATGGAAGAGTACGGATTAAAATCTCAAAACCCAAGCTAGAGCTTGCTCGAAAAGGTATTTTACCATTTTGTTCTCGGAAAACTTTATATTAACCACGAAGGTCACGAAGAACACGAAGAAAAATATTAGAAAGATGCGGAATTATTTCTGATTTCTTAAAACTCCTTCGTGAACTTCGTGTTCTTCGTGGTAAAAAAGACTTTTCGCACTATCCAAATCTAACTGCTTGATTGAAATTAATATGAATAAAGGTCTTGAAACAACGACTATCACCTACCGCGTTCCCTATGCGGATACTGACCAGATGGGGTTTGTCTACTATGCGAACTATCTGGTCTACTTTGAACGGTTAAGGAATGAGCTATTGCGCCGGAGAGGCACTCCTTACAAGGAGTGGGAAGCCAGGGGGATATTACTGCCGGTCATTGAAGCATACTGTCAGTATCGGGCTCCCGCGCATTATGACGATCTTCTGGTTATTTCGGGTTGGATGAGCATGGCAAAAGGGACCAGGATACGAATTGATTACCAAGTACAACGGGATGATTCGGTCTTAGCTGATGGTTACACAGTCCATGCCTGTCTCAAAAGATCCGGCCGGCCGACCCGGGTGCCGGAAGAATTACGCATGCAAAATAAATGAGAACCCATAAATTTAATATGTAAACATTCGGCAGACCTCTACGAGCACGGGGTGGCGAGTTTACAAAATATAGGGTCTAAGGCATATGGAAGATATTATTGCCCAAAAAATCCCGGCATCAGAATCTGAGAAACTTGACTACCGGCCTCCGATAATAACAGTCTTGCTTATCCTCCTCTGCTTCCTCTCGCTCACATATACCTGGAGGAACTTCTGGAATACTAATGAGTATAGCCGTATATTCCTAACCCGCGCATTGATCGATCATCAGAGCTTTTCGATTGATAAGATCATTGTGGAACACAATACCCAGGACAAGTCTTTCTTCGAGGGGAAATACTATAGCAACAAAGCACCGTTATCTTCCTTTTTTGCCGCTCCAGTTTATCTTTCAATCCGAATGATGGAACTTTTCGGGCGCCTGGAAATTTCAGAAGCGATGGAGATATATCTAATCACTTCCATCTGCCTGAGCATCCCTTCGGCGTTCTTTCTTCTCTTGCTATTTAAGTTCTGGTCATCGGTTACCCTCCATTACCCTCTCCGCCGGGCGGTGATGATAGCATACGCCCTGGGGACAATGGTCTGGCCCTACTCCACGATGTACTACGGGCACCTTCTGGCCGGGATGAGCCTTTTTCTGGCTTTCCTGATTGTATTCAGCATCAGCAAAGTGAAAGCCGGGAAGAAGACCTTCTTTGAATGCGGCTTCTTCTGCGGCTTTGCCTTCGCGATTGAGTATCCAGCGGCCCTGATTGCTCTCTGTATCTTCATCTATACATCCATAGTCGGCAAAAATCTCCGGTCCGCGCTCTACCAACTTCTGGCGGGCATCTTTATTATAGTCCTCTGGTTACACGTTGACCGTATCGAGTCCATCATCGCGCCTCATGTTCTGGACCTCTTCGAGCCGCATGGCTTTGTATTGGTCGTAGCCATTATTCTCACGGCGGTCATCGGTCTAGCTGCTATATTGAAAGCGCCGACAAACCTCATGTTTTTTCTGGGTGCCGCGTTGCCGGTCGGATTTACCTTTTATTATCATATGAAGTGCTTCGGCGGACTATTTCAGTTCCCGTATTACTATGAAACATTCCAGCAGTTTGCTGTTGCCCACCAACAGGGGATTGCCGGAGTGACATTCCCCGGGAGCCTCCGCGAACTGGGCGGACACCTCTCCTCTCTGCTTCAGCTCCTGATCAGCCCCTACCGCGGATTATTTTTCTACTCCCCCTTTCTCCTGATCGGCGTGAGTGGGATGATCAAGATGATCCGGGATAAGGAATGGAGGCGTGAGGGGTGGCTTTTCCTGGCTATAATGGTCGTCTATTTTTTATTTTTAAGCGCCTTCTCGGATTGGGAAGGAGGCTGGTCTATGGGTCCACGGCATCTGGTTCCTATCCTGCCATTTATGGCAACCGCGGTTCTCTTCCAGATAGGAAGGACGAGTGGAGCTTTCAGAAAAGGCCTGATATGGTTTCTTTCGATATCTTCTCTTATCGCGATTACACTAACCTTTCTCGGAACTGTGACCTTCCCCTATTTCCCAAAAGAATTTATGAATCCTCTCTATGATCTCTCCTGGCAGTTACTGCTCCGGGGCAAGCTGGCTCCCACGCTCGGAGAGTTGTGCGGCCTGGCAGGGTTTTATCGGCTAATCCCCATTATACTACTGGTGGGGATATTAAGTTCTATCCTCCTTCGGGACCTTAGCCGTGAAATTTATCGGAAAAAAGCAAAACGGATCTTATTCATTTCTCTGAGTGTAGCAGTAGCGGGAGGGATCCTGCTGACTGGTTGGTTTGGCAGCCGCACCAGAACAGAAAATTTATCACCTTATAAGCAGACAGTGCAGAATACCCAGCGGACCCGGGTGGAAGCGTTCATGAAGCGAGCAGGAGGGGAGGGAAGTAATTAATATAGTATCGGTTGCGGATTTGAAGCAAACCCAAACCTGATGGTATAATCGATTCTTAACTAATATTTTTTCGCGGAAAATATATTAAAAGGAGTATTCCAATCCCATCCTGATCTGCCAGTTATTGAACTCGGTATCATCCTTCACAGTAACCGAACCTTTCTCCGGATTGGAGTGGGTCTGTTCACGGTCAATATCAGTGAAGACATAACGGGCTTCTACGTTCAGGAAGATATGGGTACTGAGCTGAAAATCCGCGCCTACCGCGGCATGTACGGACCACTGTCCGGTTATCTTCCCTGTGATCTCAAAGGGATAGGTTACTCCGTCGACTACAACATCGTAGTGGCCTTCGATATCGGAGTCGATCTGATAAAAGCCTGCTCCCAAACCCAGGTATCCCCGGGCTGATTGTTCAGTTATGGGAGCGAAAATCTGCGCGGTGAAATAAACCGGATAAACCCGGTCAACCTCTTTATAAGAGACCGCCCCGGAAGTGGCAGCGAAGGGCATCTCAACGTCTCCAGCGTCCAGTTCCCAGCGAAAATAATCAACTCCCGCCTCAATTCCCAGTGTCTCGGTGAATTTATACTTGGCGATCGCACCATATCCAAAGACATGTTCAAAGTCAGAGTCCTGAGGATTCATATAGATCCCGTGAGCGCCCAGGCGAAACTCACCATACTTCAATTCTCCCATGCTCTCCCCGCTCAAGAAGGCGGCAGTCAATAATAAAGTCAATAAACCCGCGACAATAATTTTCATGTATCTTCCTTTTTAGTTAATTGTGAGCTTTCAGTAAACCTCCGGGGTTTTCTCACAGCGGCCCTACTGGTATAGGCAACACCACACGCTGGCGACCTGAAGGTCGCCGCTACGAGTACGAAGTGACGGGTTTACCGGATGCGTACAGTTAATTAATAATACGCTCAACTGAGCTAAATGTTCAAAGAAAATACAGAATTGTAATCCTCCCTGTAAAGAAAAATCCGCTAGCAAATGCCTGATCAACAAGTTTTAGGGTTGGATATTATGGTATTTTTGCTTGCTTCCTATCCCGACTGATTGCTATATTGACAATTTCTCAGGTAGCAAGAGAGAGAATTTAGTTTGTTTGATCGGGGCGTAGCGCAGCCTGGTTAGCGCGTCCCGAAAGCATTCGGGAAGGTCGGGAGAAAAGAAATATCTGAATATAAAGGAAATTTTGATCGGGGCGTAGCGCAGCCTGGTTAACGCGTCCCGAAAGTTTTCGGGAAGGTCGGGAGTCCATCGATATATTGTTTATGCAAGAACAGTTTAAATAAATAGAGAGTATAATTTGTTTTATCGGGGCGTAGCGCAGCCTGGTTAGCGCGTCCCGAAAGTTTTCGGGAAGGTCGGGAGTCCATCGATATATTGTTTATGCAAGAACAGTTTAAATAAATAGAGAGTATAATTTGTTTTATCGGGGCGTAGCGCAGCCTGGTTAGCGCGCCTGAATGGGGTTCAGGAGGTCGGGAGTTCGAATCTCCCCGCCCCGATTAAAAAATAGTTTTTGCGAAACCGCGTATTAGCGCGTCCCGAAAGCTTTCGGGAAGGTCGGGAGTTCGAATCTCCCCGCCCCGATTAAAAAATAGT
>Ga0222696_1000484_pt1 | contig 18808 bp, 16 predicted proteins | sample AntAcemetage1400_FD_179817 | JGI IMG/M metagenome (GOLD analysis project Ga0222696, IMG submission 179817) | Saline water microbial communities from Ace Lake, Antarctica - #1400 | ecosystem: Environmental > Aquatic > Non-marine Saline and Alkaline > Saline | place: Antarctica: Ace Lake... | reverse complement strand
GTTGATGGATGTTAAGCTGAATGGTTATAAGCCCTGGCAAAAAAAAGAAAAATGGGCAGGATTGCTTGAAAAGGGGCTTAAAAAACCGAAAGAGAACATCCCCTTTCTCGCCCGGATCACCTCTGTGGAGACAGCGAGGGATAAGTGCCGCCTGATTGTGGCGTGGGATAAAGGTGGAGGGGTCATTGATTTTGAAGGGCTCAAACCTATTGGGGCGGCCTGGCTAAAGGCTAATGTAGGGAACTGGGCAAGATTTGAGAGGGAGCATGCCCCGATCCTCTTAAAGAAGTTCCATGTGGGAGATCTGGTGCCGGTACAGTTAATGATTTCTGACAAGACGTCCCCCGGTGAAAATCGGGATGCAAAACTGATGCTCTCTGCGATACCTGAGTTGGAAGGCGGGATTGTGGCCCTTCAGAGCGGGATGGTAAAGGCAATGGTGGGTGGGTTTTTTGACCGCTATTTCAACCGGGCCGTTGATGCAAAACGGCAATTGGGGTCAATCTTTAAGCCGATCGTCTATGCAGCGGCGCTTCAACTCAAATGGAATATCCTTGACCCTCTCAAGAACCGGAGAGAGATTTTTCGATTTGAGGGCACATCATATCTACCCAGGCCTGATCATAAACCGAAAAGCGACAAGGTTTCCATGGCCTGGGCCGGCACCAAATCGGAAAACCTGGCAACAGTCTGGCTCCTTTACCACCTCACGGATCACCTTAATATGAGCGAGTTCCGGCAAGTTGCAGACCTTGTGGGGCTTGGCAGAAAGGAAGGGGAATCGTATCAAGCCTACAAAGGCCGAATAAGGGATGAATTCGGGGTCATCGTAAACAGAAAGACCCTGATGGAGGCCGCCTTTGACGAGGCCAAAGACCAGGTCGAGACAGACATCATCTTTGAAGGATACGAGGGTATCTTAGACGACCTCCATCGGCTTCATTTTGATTTGGCTGAAAGCGCATCGGAGCTGGCGAAGCTGAAAACTCATCAGATCATGAGATACGATTTCCAGAGGCTTCGCAGCCTTGATCGGCAAATGAGAGCGCAGTTTCAAAGAGCCCGTCTCCCCCAGGCCCTCGGTGGTTTCTACCGGGTCGCAGAAGCGGGACAGAGGGCCAGGATCATCTACACAGATCACCCTAAATACTTAGTCCGGTACGATCTAATTCCGATCACCCCGGAGTGGTTGATTGAAAAGGCTCAAGATCCAAACATCGAAAAAAAGGTATGGATTGACAATCTGATCCCCGCCGGGATATTGGACTCCATTGAGGCCCATATCAAGGCTAATTACAAGAAGCTTCTCACCCATGAGAGGTATAGCTTTGAGGTCCTCTCCAAGGTCAGGGACTTCCGGACCCTTGTCAATCTCTCTTTTGTGGTATATCTTTCAAAAAAGATCGGGATATCCACTCCCCTTGACCCGGTTCTTTCTTTTCCCTTGGGGCCAAATTCAATCAGTATAATGGAGGCTGCTCTGGCCTATGAAGCCCTCGCTACCGGCAAAGCCTATCCTCTTTCTCCAGGGGGTGGACCTGCTATGGCCCCAATTATTAAGAAAATCGTTGACAGGGAGGGTGAGATAATCTGGGAGTATAAGCCCACGCCTGAACGGGTTCTGTCCAAAAGGGTTTCCACCCTGATCACCGAAATCTTAGGGAAAGTTATGGAGAGAGGTACCGGACAGAAGGCCAAGGACGCTGTCAGGCTGTTTGACATCCGGGTCCCCACTTTCGGAAAGACAGGGACGGCAAACCGGTTCACCAATTCCAGTTTTGTCGGCCTCTTACCAGGTCCTGATTCAAAGACAGGCCAGTTTGATTTGGAGAGCGGATATGTGATTGCCACCTATACAGGTTATGATGACAATCGTCCCATGAAGGGGAAGCATTTAGCCATATATGGTTCATCCGGGGCCCTCCCTCTATGGATAGATACGGCAAATGCCATAGTTAACTCCACTGATTTCAAGGAAAGGGTGCAGCCCGCCGATCTCGTATTCAGTCCTTTGGTGCGCGCTGAGGCTGACCAGAAGGGATTTCGGAGGATTCCGGTTTCTCCTGTCACCGGCCTTCCAAAGAGGCCTTCTAAACAGACCGCTGGTTCCTCCCCCGACATAACAGTGCTTTCCGAGACAGAGGCGCATGGAGAAAAATTGAAACTCAAAAGGCATTTTGAGCCGTTTTAGAGAGGAGTCAACTACCACCCCTAAAAAGGGTGGCATGAATGGTGACCCTAAAAGGGTCTTTGACTAAACGATACTCACCGCAGAGGCGCGAAGGACGCAGAGTTTACGATTCTATCTGTTTTCCTTTGAGGGGAAGGAAAACAGATAACAACATGCCGAACCCGACAAAGAATGTTGTGCTCAAGCGTGTTCTTATGTGCGCTGCCACCATCATCACTGCGATCGTGCTGTAAGATTTTTTCTTTTCTGGCCTCTCACCAGAAAAGAAAGCATATTTTCTCTCTGCGAACTCTGCGTCTCGAGTGAAGCGGGCGGTGAAAAAAATACAACCTTTGAACCTGTGAACGGTTGCGAAAGGAATTAAATGAAACGACGAATCACGCTTCTCTTGATGTTTTTCCTAATATACGCCTCAGGGTGCGCCGCTCCTCCAAGAAGGGATGTAACGCTTGCACCCGAACCGGATGTGAGGACCCAAACAGCCCCCCTGCTTTCCACGCATACCATTGATAAAAAGATAAGCTTTCTCGAGGGGATTGTAGCAAAAAAAGACCTGTCGGAAGAGGACAGAAGAATAGCCACAGACCTTTTAGTTACTTACAAACTGACAAAAAAACTGGCCCCCGATCGTCTAACAACAAAAGAATATCAAAGCCTCATACGTTCTCTTTTCAAATCATTGACCCTGATGGATAAAAGATACTTTGAGGAAAAGAAGACTACGCTTGACTATTCAGGAGCCGTTACCCTTTTCGTCAAAAAGAGAGATGTAATCATCAATCTCTATTTAAAAGGAGACTTCAACGGTGTCATCAAACACTCTCTTGAGCTGAAAGAAATCTTTGGTCCTGACGCCCTGACAACTGAAATTGGTCTCCTATTTGCTTTATCCCTCGCAAAGGAAGGACAATTGGAGCAGGCAATCGAGATCGGAGAGGGAATTGCCAGCGAGCTTGATCAACTTCCTGATATCATACAACTTCGTTCAAGAATCGCCCAATGGCAGCTTAAGTTGGGGAGGAAGGGCAAGGCGGTTCATACCTATGAAAAGCTGACCGATAATCAGGATGAAAGGATGGCGCTTATTCAGAACCTCAACGGGCAGATTAACCGGGCCATGAAAACCGATAAGACTGATATAAGTGGATCCCCGCCGACGCAACCTGCGCCTGACGCTAATATCAGACAGGGCAATTATAGCATTGACCAGCTTCTCAGGGAGGTTAATGCTCTGGTCCGGAAACATGCGTACGGCGAGGCAAGGGTCCTGTTACTAAGGGAGAGGATCAAGCTCGAAGAGGGGCCTGAGAGTGAAATAATTGACGGGGAACTGGCAAAAATCGAGCAGAGAGAGGAAGAATTTGAAGAGCAAAAGCGGATCAGGGATGCTTACTTGAAACAAACCCTTGAGGCGGCAAAAAGACTGATCGAGGAGGAGAAGTTTGAAGAGGCCGTCAACAAGTTAGATGAGATTAAAGACGCTCAGGATGTTACCGCTGAATCAGTGGCATTAAAGCGGCGTGCTGTTGAAAACCACATCAACCAGGAGAGGAATCGGGCTGCAGAGCTCTTCTTGGTAGCAAAGAAGACCAAAGACCCTTCCAAAAAGAAGGAGCTCCTCAAATTGTCCTATGAAATACTCAATACCCTCATCAATAAATACCCGTCATCTCCTTTAAATCAAAAGCTAAAATCTCATATAGCCATAGTAGAAAAGGAGATTGATAGGCTTCAATAGGAGGTAGCATTTTCGACGGGTTCCTTATCTGTGAAGCCATTAACGGTTTCTCCTTTTTTTTGAATATCACGCTGAATCGCTTCAAGGCTTCTGCCTTGGGTCAACATCACAGCCACGCCCCCATCTGAAAACACATAGCCGGGCCCCTTTCCTTCAAACCCTTTGGGCGTATAGACCGTATCCACGCCTTTTTCAAGGAGCCACTCGCTGACCTTGATCCCTTTTCCCTTCTCCTCACCGGCAAAGGGATTGATTTCATAGGCCTCCGACAGAAGCACCCCGTCTTTCTCCCGGACCGTCGCGAGATAGAAGTAGGGTGCATTACCGAAATGATCGGAAATGCCCTGCCGATCATCCTTTAATGGAATGGCTACCGTGTTGGTCTCTCGCTTTTGCGGCGCGTAATGGATCAGGATATGATCCACATGGGCAACATCCGTCCTGATATGTTTCTCAATTCTTTGGCTCACCAAATGGGCCTTTTCAAGATTTCCGGCCTTGATCACAATATCGGCCTCAATAAATTTATACTGGCCCGAGTTTCTTCCCCATAAGCCATTGATTGAAACCACGCCGGGATCCTTCAGGATAATGGTCTTGACCTGGTCCATGGTTTTGAAGTCGAGGGACGCATCCAAGAGCACCCGAAAAGCATCGGCAAAAATGCTCGCGCCGGCCTTGAAAACGAGCAGGACCACCGCTATGGCCGCTATCCTGTCCAGATTAAGGCCGAACATTCCCCCTAAAAGCCCGATGAGAATGACGCACGACGACAACATGTCCGTACGAATATGTTTGGCATCGGCAATGAGGCTGGGGGAACCAATGGCTTTTCCCTGGCGAAGCTCGTATCGAGAAAAGGCGAATGTAATGCCCATGGCCACCACCAGCCCGCCCATGGCATAGGGGAGGTATTCGGTTTTGAGGGTGGAGGGCTCAAAAAAAACCGTTTTGACGATTTCGTAACCCGCTAAGAAAATAAAAAGGGACGTGAGCAGAGAAACAAAATTCTCCACTTTATAGAGTCCGTAAGGAAAATGTTTCGATTGTCGTTTGGATATTTTGATGCCGGCCAGGACCGTTATGGACGAAATCACATCGGTGGAGGAATGAATGGCATCCGCCATTAGCGCCACCGAACCGGAAAGGTAGGCGAGGACCCCTTTGATGGCCACCAGCAGAAGGTTGATCCCTATGGAGTAAAACCCTATTTTTTCCTTTTGCATCATCATTGTATTGACCGCCCTTTAATATAATATCTCCTTCTTTCAGGCCTATGTTATCGGCAGGGTAACCCCTCCGTGGGTTAACACTGCAACAGCAGCATGGCTGCCCCGGGTTTTCAGCTCTTCTTTAATGGCGTTTTCTACGCTACCGTAATAGATAAACCCCATTCGTTTGGCGTCTGCTTTGGTCAGCCCTGATGAGACCAGACCGAATTTAATACGGCGTCTCATTCGACTCAAAGGGGCTGCCAGTGCGCAAGCAACTATATCCTCGGCACGTCCGGATTCGAGCTCATGAATAAGTTGTTCAGGGTTACTCCCCATATAGTCGGCAAACAACGGGTGTGCATTATTTCCTTCCTGACAGTGTGTGACAAGAATCAAGGTGCCGCCATCATCGGTTATGATTTCACCGCTTGCCAACGCCTTTGTACTTTGCCATAAATCAATTTGGGCTGGATATGCATTGGAGATAACAACAGGATAGCGCCTTGAAACAGGTGAACCGTATACTGTTTTGGCAATATCTACACCAACACGATGAGCTTGAACAAAGTGTCCTGCAACAGATCGGTACAGGAGGCCTTTACGGTCAAGGATAACATTCAAAATAAAATCTAAGCCTATCCTTTCTTCCACAAAGGTTTCAAGATCTCGTCGCAACCGGGCGTCGATAGCACCAAGCTGGTTTTCTAAAACCTTTGCCTGACGCAGGTGAAAGGCCTCCACGGTCCGGCAACTGCAGACACCGGGTAAAATAATTTTGCCTCCCCCACTGAAGCCGGCATCCATATGGGGAGTTATCATACCGATACCGATTCGAAGATCTGCATCGATTACATGTCTGTTGATCCAGGCTGGTATGCCATTGGAGGACCTGCCCATATACACCATCTCAGCGTTGTCCCAGCATGGAATGTTGACAATGTGGTATTCGTTAGCGATGGCAGATCCAACCTTTTTATGAATTTCAGATTCAGTCATGGGTCGGTGGGTACCAAGGGCAAAAACGATACTTATGGCTTTTTTCTCGATTCCGGCCTTTTCCAGGCAATGGAGTATTGGCGGTAATATCAGATGGGTCGGCGTTTGACGGGTTATATCGTCTATGATAAGGGCAACCTTTTGCCCAGGGCGAACAAGTTCAGTCAATGGAGGGCTTCCAATCGGCTGTTCAAGGGCATGACGAATCTCGGCTTCTGTATCAGGCGCAGTTTTCACCAATCTGGGGCCAACAACTTCACCTAACATGCCTCTATCAATTTCGAAGGAAAGAATTCCATCTCCGTAAGGTAAATCGATTTGTGCCATGGACATAATTTTCAGCTTTCTTCAGCTATATTTTGGGCGTCCGAACCCGGGAATCGCTATCCGGTCTTCAAGATAATTCAATCCCCAGGTAGCAATAGATACCATCACGAGATATATTGCACCGACAATTGAGAAGATTTCCAAATACTTGAAATAGAAATTAGCGAGAATAGACCCTTTTCCTGTGAGTTCGATGCATGTGACCATGTAGGCCAGAGAGGAATACTTGATCAGATAAATGAACTCGTTACCGCTGCCGGGAAGCGCCCTTCGCATGGCCTGAGGCAGAAGAATTGAAAAAACAGCCCGAATCTTACTGAAACCGAGTGAATAGGCGGCCAAAAGTTGTCCTTTTCTAATGGACAGGAGTGCTCCACGGATATATTCCGAGTGATAAGCGCCGCTGCAAAGTGAGAATCCGATAACGGCCGCGGCAAAAGGGGAGAGATAGATACCGATTCTCGGTAAACCGAAGTACCACAGATAAAGCTGCACCAGTAAAGGAAACCCTCGGAAAAATAGCACGTAAAGGCCTGCGAGCCTTTTTAAGACGGGGTTGCCATAGACTCGGAGCACTCCGGAAACGATCCCGATGAAGAATCCGAATATTGTCGAGGGAATGATTAACTTAATGCTCATCCACACCCCGGCAAGTAATTCGGGTGCGACTTCCTGACGTAAGAATAAGAGCTCATCCATGGCTTATGATGAATTATTGTGGAGTCTGCCTATTTTGGAACAGAATTCACGGGTTCTATCGCACTCTGCATTGAAAAGAATTTTTTGCGGTGGCCCCTGCTCCACGATTTTTCCATCTTCCATAAAAAAAATTTCATCGGCCAATGAACTGGCAAAGCCGACTTCATGGGTAACCAGAAGCATGGTCATGCCGCCTAATGCAAGGTCTCGAATAACTTCGTGGACTTCTCCGATTAGCTCCGGATCCAGAGCAGACGTGGGCTCATCTAAGAGCATGACTTCCGGATCCATTGCAAGGGCCCTTGCGATGGAAACACGCTGCTTCTGGCCTCCTGAGAGTTCCGCAGGATATTTCGTCATATGATCTCTTAATCCGACTCGTTCCAACTCGGCAACCGCCCTCTCTGTCGCTTCTGATTTGGGGATCTTTTTTACCCTTACAGGTCCGATCAGTACGTTATGGAGTGCATTGAGATGATCGAACAGGTTGAAGTCCTGGAATATCATTCCAACCTTTTGTCTATATGCAGTTAGTTCTCGTTTTCGGGTATGAACGATTTCTTTGCCATTGAGATAGATTCGTCCCTCATCTAATCCCACCAGAAAATTGATGCAGTGCAGGAGTGTACTTTTACCACCTCCGGACGGACCGATTATGACCTTAATCCCCCCCCTATTCAGTTCCAGCGACACGCCTTTTAAAACTTTATTGTCGCCATAGCTCTTCTCGATATTCTGTATTCTTAAGACCGGCGTTTGATCGGTCATAAATTGGATCTCCCTATTGAGTGTATCCCGGTGTCCTTACCTTTTCTTCCAGGATCTGAAACAGCTTGGTTCCGATATAAGTCAATAGCAGAAATATACATCCGGCCAGAATGTAAATCCAAAAGTGCTGATAGGTCCTCTCTGCCACATGGCGGGAACGCGCCAAAATTTCCGTAACACCCAACGCATAGGTTACAGCAGAATCTTTCAGGATTATTGTGTATTCATTGGTCCAGCCCGGTATGGACAATCGGATTGCCTGTGGCAGGATAACAAAGACAATGGCCCTGGCATCGCTCATGCCGATGGATCGCGCCGCTTTCAATTGGCCTTCGGGAAGAGATAGTATCGCGCCACGAATAATCTGGGATTGATATGCGGAACTGATAAGCCCCAAAACAATGATGGAAACAATGAAGGGAGATAGGTCGATCTGCAAGTTGGCCAATATGCCGAAATAGAACAGAAATAATAGTACCAGAAGAGGAATGCCTCGAAAAAACCATACGTACACACCTACTGTTCGTTGAACAACACGGTTTCCGTATACCTGCGCCACGGATAAAACAATCCCCAGGCTTAGACCCAGCACGAGGGCCCCCACAACAACCGTAAGGGTTACCGAGATACCTCCAAGAATATATGGAAGATTTTCACTTATGACTATAAATCCCTGCAGCATCTCTCTTCCTGAAATCAATGTATGGAGAAATTGACTTTATACATAAAGAAAACGGGAAGGCTATCGTCCATCCCAAATACGGGTTTTCGGATGAGCCTTCCCGTTGATTTTCAAAATGGGCCTCTGCGATCTGCTATTTCTTTGCAAACCATTTCTTAACAAGTTCATCCCAGTAAGCAGATGCCTTGAGGCGCTTGAGACCCTCATTCAGTTTGTTACGGAAATCATTATCTTCCTTTCGTACCGCATATCCATAATTAACATCGGGTTGTCCATATCTTCCAATTTCTTTTACCGGCAATCCTCTATCCACGGCCTCTTTTAAGGCTGTATTGGAAACAGCGGCTGCGTCGGCTCTTCCGTTTGAAACATCTTCAATGGCAAGGGGGGTCGTGTCATAGAATCTCAGCTCGTACTTATACCCTTTTTTGAGCTGGTTTTCGGTCATCCATTTGGACTCAGCACTACCTCGCAGTAAGGCGATCTTACGGCCTGGTTTAAGGGCTTGATCGACAGTCAGTTTCGAATCCTTCTTAACAACCAGTAACTGAATGACCTGCCAATAAGGGTTACAAAAGTTGACCGCGGCCTGACGTTCCGGCGTGATACTCATACCCGAGGCGATGAGATCGATTTTTTTGGCCTTGAGTGAAGGAACAATGGCAGCCCAGTCCGTTGGCCGATGTTCTACCTTGAACCCCATTTCTTTTGCAATCCAGTTTATGGAATCAACGTCGAAACCAGACGGTTTCCCATTCTTATCTACGAAAGAAAACGGAGGGTAGGCTGCATCAAACCCGTTGATATATACCTTATCTGCAGCAATCCCAGCTGTGAGCCCAAAGGAAAACAAGGCCGTAATCGTTAATGCACAAATAGTGAACAATCTTTTCTTCATGATTCTTCTCCTTTCCTGTAAAATAGTTCAACTTTCTATTAATAAATCCTCGCTTCCGATAATACCAACAATAATAAGAAGTTGCTTTTTTGAGGGCGAAGTATAGAGAAACCCTCATTATGCGTCAAGTGGAAAAATGTGCCCATCCAGGGAAACGTCAAAGTCGACTATAACCCCGCGGCACCGCGAGGATAGAGGCGATTTGCTGTCCAAGTCACGGAAATAAAACCCCAAATTACAATACTCAAATTACAAACAATATCAAAACCACAAATCCCAATGACCAAACCATTTCAAACACTTACAGGCTGTCTCGTTGTCATTTTAGGCTGTTTTGAATTTTGAATTTCTTTGATTGATATTTGTCTGAGATTTGTATTTTGGTGCTTGGAATTTCCATGATTTAAATAAGCCTACAAATCTATTTATTTCAAGTAATTGCCTGTTTAAATGACTTGGCCCTGATGTGCCCATTCATCTATACGGTCGAAAGCCCTGTGGATATCCTTTTCGGGGGCGCCAAAGGATAATCGAATATGGCCGGCGCCCGTTGGGCCAAAGCCGCTTCCCGGGATCGTAATGACCCTGGCTTCATGAAGTAAACGTAAGGCCAGGTCCATATCATTATTATTGTCATGAGTGATTTTGGGGAAAACGTAATAAGCGCCTTTCGGCCTCTGATAAGAAAAAAGGTGGGGAAGACCGTCCAGACGGTGACAGATTATGTTCCGTCTTGAACTCAGGGCTTCCACCAGTTTACGAATAAACCGATCCCCGTCTCCATCCTTTCCGTTGGTGGCTTTGAGGGCGGCCAGGGCGGCATACTGGGAAATGGTCGGTGCACAGATGGCAAACGCATCGTGCACTTTCAGCACCTGATCAACAATTCGCGCTGCGGCAACCATATACCCTACTCGCCATCCGGTCATACAATACATTTTCGAAAAGCTTTTACAGGTAATCAGCAGCCTCTTCAGTTCCGGAATAGAGGCCAGACTGAAATGGGGAAGACCATCGTAGAGTAGGAAATCATAGGCCTCGTCTGAAATGACAAAAAGACTCCGCTCCAAAGCCATTTCCGCCAGGGCCCTTAAATCCTCTTCTCGAAAGACTGCACCTGTGGGGTTCATGGGATTGCAGAGCAGAATGGCTTTTGTCTTGCTGCTCAGGGCCTTTCTGAAGCCTGCCATATCCAGTCGCCACCCCTCTTCCTCAATGAGGGGAACAAAAACCGGGTTTCCCTCCGCAAAAAGGATCTGTTCAATATGGGAAGAGTAGTTTGGCGAAGGAATGAGAACCTCATCGCCTTGATCAACAACAGTGGAAATGACCCCGGCAAGGGCCTCCATGGCGCCGCAACTCACAAAAAGTTCCCTCTCCGGGTCCACGTCGATCCCATTGGTCCGGTGAAGATATCTGGCGATTTCCAGTTTCAACTCCGGGATTCCCGGCTGCAGAGAATATTTCCCGATGAACTCGTCTTGCTTCAGTGACGCGATAATGCTTTCTCGAATAAAGGAAGGAGTGCCGAAAGAAGGAATGCCCTGACCGAGAGAAATGCACCCTTCAATTTTGCTCGCAAGGACGGGCATCTGTTTGATGGCCGAGACGCTGATCTGTGCTACCCTTCTGGCAATACCCGTTGTATCTTCTTTTTCCCCTACATTTGAATAAACCGATCTATCCACTGTTCCAGCACCTCTTCTGTTTTTCAATCACTATTTTGTTTTCAACCATACCTGGCCCTTTGATGGCCACCAGCAAAAGATTGACCCCGATGGAGTAATACCCTATTTTTTCCTTTTGCATCGTCATTTTGAGACCTTTAATACAATATCGCCTTCTTTCAGGCCGATGTCATCGGCAATGACCCGGCATTTGGTCTTTAACAGAAAAAAAATGGGTTTTTTCTGGTTTGAAAGCGCTTCATAGTTTCCCTGACCTTTACTGATAATCAATTTTGCATCATTGTAGATGCGGATAAATTGGTCACTGCAGGTCTTAAGAATGGTCCCCGGAGCATCGGTACCTGAGGAGAGCAGGGTGGCTACCCTGTCGATACCGGCCTGTCGGGCATCCGCATCGGTCGCGTCGTTAATGATGGGCGCTCCCCTGACCACGTATGTTACCGGTTTGTTTAACGTCTCGATTAGAATCCTATCAAAAACACATTCTCCTGCATTGTCTCCAATGTAAAGAATTTCATTGGATTCATTCAGAGCATTCTCGAATAGATCATAATCACATATGCCGAAATCCTTTGTGAGGGTCGTCTCAATTTCTGTTTCCATATTAAAGGCCCGGTTTGGGCCAAAGTCAATGACATTTCCGGCAATGGCAATTCGAATGGCCGTTAGCAGCTTGTTTTCAGAATTGTGTACCAGGCTTTTCAAATAGGGGTATAAAGAGAGGGCTTTTTTGGTGCTTTGGCTTTTGATTTCCCTGTACGGATCGGGATTTCCCGTAATTTCGTGAACCTTTTGGTAGATCAGTCTGCCGCTTTCAGGGGGAGAGCTTTCAAGGGAGATGTTTTGCAGCATCATTCCCACTTCATCGACGACTTTTTTGATCTTCCTTTCATCGGTGGTTGCTATTCTCGCCGCTCGAAGCGCCTGATCCAGAAAACAGGGAAAGCAATCCAGATAAGTTTTCATTAATTAAATCCTCACCACTCCTACCACTTTTTCTCAATTTCTGATTTTGCACTGATATTACTACACATAATTCCGTGCTATGACAAGACCTATCTCCCTTCGAAAAAGGCTGAGAATAGGTTGCCAGTCCCGCTTTTTTCAGCGGGATCAAAGGAAAACAATAAAAAGGTACCCAAACCAACCATATTGTCCTAGAGTCCGTAGACTGCGATGGCTCAGAAGTGATTGGCCACTATGACGGGCATCCGGAGACTATCGACTGGTCCAACAACTACCAGATCATCCAATGTCAGGGATGCGACACCATTTCGTTTCGACACGTTAGTTGGTTCTCTGAGGCCGCGCAGCAGATAGCTCCAGATGAATGGGATGATGGTACGTGCACATGGCTGTACCCTAAGTCAAAATATCCTGAAAGATTTTTTAAACGTGAAGCATACGGGGTTAGCCCTTGAATCGGGACAAAATTGAGCAGGCCATGAAGCATCGGTGTCAGGCCTACACAGTTGACAATAAAAAATAAAGCAACCTGCATTTCAAAAGTTTAGGTCTGATTATGATTTGTTCCAAAATTTACAAAATTTGCATGAATGTTGAGATGTGTGAAATGTGTAGGCCTGACACCCATGCTCTTCTTCCTTCGAGATGCGGGCTTCCTAATACGTAGTCGAGCTCCATTTCAACGCCTTTTTCATTCCTCTATTCGATATGGTGTGATGCCGATTTTGGCCAGATATGAACTACCGACTACAGCCCCCGCATGGATTCAGCGCGCAGGCGGGTGGGGTCGCGCAGGACGTTTTGGATGGTCGCCAATAAGGCGGCCTTATCCTGCGGTAGTGATCCGCGCAAGGGCAGATAATTGGATGCATGGTTGGTGCGAAACTCCACCGGACCCGGGACATCGATGTTTTGAATCATCAGCTTCAGCTCTTTGATGATTTCCAGGGGCTCGCTGACCAATTCAAACTTTCCCTGTTTGATCATTTCATCCATGGGCGTGTCCGGGACCACCATCAGGGTCAGGGAGGCAAAATAGGTGGGATTCATCCTGCTGACGGCTTTGCCGGTGTTGACGGCGTGCTGGCGATACAGCTGGCGGCCCCCCAGCCCGATAATACTGGTCACCGAGGTGCGGATACCGGCGGCATTGGCCTTGATCACGGAATCGATCTGGGCCTGCACCGTGGCGCCCTTGTTGATGAGATCCAGCACCGCCTGATCCCCGCTCTCCAGCCCGATGAAAACCAGGTTTAAGCCGGCTTTGCGAAGTTGCCCAAGCTCGGCATCGCTTTTGCGCAAAACGTCGTCACAGCAGCCATAGCATGCCACCTGGGTAAGCTTGGGAAATGTTTCATAACACTTTTCAACGATCTTCAGCAGCTCCGGGGTTTTGATGATCAGGGCATTGGAATCCAGCAGAAAAATCTTTTTGACATTATCCCCATAATGCTCGTATCCGATTTCGATGTCTGTTAAAATTTCGGCAGTGGGACGAATCCTGAATCGTTTGCCCGGAATTGTTTTTTGAAAAACATATGAACCGCAAAAAAAACATCTGCCGGCCGCCGCCGAAGAACAGCCCACGGTGGCCTGCACCAGCAGTGAATAGGCCTCGCTGGGGGGACGATAGACCGGCTCGGCGTAAAACATTGTTCTGTCTTGTAAACGGGACTCCATGGGTGATTGGCTCCATTAAAAGTAGAATCATGGTTATGGGTATTCAGGTAATGCGGTTCGGCCGAAGACGCTAACAAATTCAGCCTTGCCCGATGGTCCTAGGTTGATTTATAAACAACTTATGCCCCAAGCTCAAGTTTCTTTTACCCAATAGCCCTCTTCGTAAAAAGGAACGTTCGTGCAGAACGTGCATTACGGACTTCGATTGTTTAGGTGAATGGGAGTCGGACCAAGGCAACTGCTTGAAATTCGGACGTAATTGCACGAAAACTGCCCTGTTTTAAGGCTTAAAGCGCTATTTTTGCCATAAAAAAGGGACTTCTAAGGAAAAGAACGATTGCCTTGGATGTGCGCCGATCCTTTAAAAGGGCATTTTGGGGTATGAAAATGAAGGTTTAAGGCTCAAAAACCACCTGCTTTTGGAATGATAACCTTAGAATATCAACCGGTTATCTTGGTCCGACCCGGCTAAAGTTCCTTTGTCCTGCAAGTCCCGCCTTTTTTCAGCGGGATCAAAGGAAAACAATAAAAAGGTAACCTCCGCGTCCTTCGCGACTTTGCGGTGAATACTATTCTTCAACCGATTTCCCTTGACTTCCTCATTCTTTTCACTATCATCCTAATGCGTAGTTAGTCCTATAAAATACAAACCCTGAAGCTTAACCTTGAACCTTACGCCTATAGCCTTGAGCCTAATCTTTAGAGTTTCCCCATGGACAAACACCCCAAATGCTGCCTACCCACCTCCTGACAGGATCTTTTTTTGCCCTGTCGGGAGCGAAAACATCTTTCACAAATCCAGAGTGTTGAATCTTAAGAACCGTGCAACGGGGATTTCTTAAACAGGATTTGCAGATCGAGCAAGGGTAGATTTGGCCCTTTTCATTCAAATAATACCTCAACCACTTTTTGTGTGGGAACGTGTGGGAACGGGGTCAGCCCTTGACATGGGACATATTTAAAATGATTGGTGGAAGTGGAAGGTGAACTTTCGATACGACATTGAATTTTCGAAGAAAAATAGATAAGCATTGTGTTATAAGAGGGAAGTCAAAAGATGATTTTGAGAATCTGTCCTATGTCAAGGGCTGACCCCTTCTTTCCCATTGTTTTCAATCCCTCTTTTTTACTTGATAATATCCTTTTTTTATTTTCTAATGGTATATTCTTGTCCTTATCAGCGAATTCTATATCAAAATATATTGAAATAGCATGAAGTGCCTGTTTTTGTTGCTGTTCGGTTTGATTCTTTTCCTTTAATTTCTTAATAAAATAAGCAAGACTTTCCTTATTTGATTGATTAAATCCATATTTAAAGCAAAAATCCAGATAATAACGTAACCATTTCGTGTAATAGAAGCGCGACTTTTCCGGGATCTTTTTTTGAACCAGCAGTGCATCATAAAGCACTCTTATTTCAGCAGGGATCTTTTTCATTGGAGTTATACCGTAAACTCTATAACACTCAATTTATGGAGTTATGCAGTTAGATAAATTATAAAATAGGCCATTTTTATTGTCAATAATTTTTTTATCAGGAAAGTTACACAGAAACTGCTCAATCACTGGTTATGTTTTCCTACATGAAAAAAGGTTGACAAGCCAGTTTGTAAATATGGAAATCGTGTAAATAAACCCACACCCATGCCACCACTTAGCCATATAAAAACCGAAACATCCTGCACCAATTAGTATTACTATCCACACTACAGCAAAAAGAGTACTAAGGAGGAACACATGCAACCAAAACCAGAAATTATGTTGTACGCTGCCATTTTCACTCCTGCCATTGCTACTATAGTTGCGGCTATCATTGGAGGGGCTTGGATTTACTACGTTAGTAACAATGTGATCATCAGACACGCAAAAGCTAAGTTTATCTCCAACATTCTTACCATCTTGATTGATCTTTACCCTATTAACAACACCACGACCACTGTAATGTTTAAAATTATCAAAAGTAGTTATCCAGCACTTAGTTCCGCTATTTATGAGTTTAGGTTTCACATCTGCAAGTGCAAGGTTTTGAAATATAATAAGACATGGCAAAACTATGAAAAATGGAGAAATGAAATACTTCAATCTAATAGCGAAACTTATAATCTTGATAAAGCGCATGAGAAGAAATTGCCTGCTGAAAAAGAATTTCATGTACATATAGACCTCCTTTTAAAATTTGCAAAATTTACATAACCAGAAGATGCACTTGACTAAAAAGCGCAAGTGATCTTAGTCGTTGGCATCAATAAATGTAGCTTAATGAATAATCTTATCCCGTTATTTAATGGCCTCTCAGAATGACTAACGAATCAAAAAAGCGATGTTGGATATGTGGTGGTCCATCAGATAGCAGAGAACATATCTTTAAAAAAAGCGATTTTGTGAGGCGTTATGGCAATTTGCCATTTGAGCATATTGGTGGGATGCTTCACTTTAAAAACGGAAAAAGCAGGAATGTGCCAAGTCCTAAATCAAAAATTGCGTCGTATGATCCAATCATTTGTTCAGATTGTAATAATAACAAATAGCAACCATGGGATATAGCATATGAGATTTTTGAAAAATGGATATTTGAAAATTCGGATATAATATTTGAAAAAAGGTTTATTCCACTTGAGTTAGTATACGGAGAAGAGACCTTCTCTTACCAATGTCCGAATTTATACAAATATTTTGTCAAAGCGTTTGGGTGCAGACTTGCAAGTATAGATTTCTCAGTACCGAAAGATCTTGTTGATTTATTGTTTCAAGAATATTTTTCAACCGGCCTCAGGCTTTGTTTCTCAATCAATAGAACAACCTTCGCCATGTTGCCAGAAGATAGAGATAATTTTCTAGGTGTTGGTGATTTATTTCGGGTTGATAGTAAGAGCATGGGCGTCATGGAAAGATATTCGTGGTTTATAAATATAGGGTGGTTAAGGATTTGGTTTTTTTACGCACTTGAAGTTCCATGTAGTCTCGGAGCTGCCTGGACATCTGATAGTGCATGTCTCTATCTCGGAGAATTTGAATCGGCCTCACTCGAAGAATTAATTGAAGGAGCAAGGAGAGACAATGCTCCTGCACTAGACCATTTAGAAGAAATTAAGAAAAATGGTGGTATTAAAATAAAATGAAATGCCAACCAGCCGTTTCACGCGGACTCGCTGAAGCTCGCCGGTGAACTTAACGTTGGGCGATAGGAAGATATGCCATTTCAACAACAAATCAAGGTAACATGTGTAACTGAGTTTGTTGACAAGTTCCTTCACGAACTCAGAAGTTCTACATTGTTCAGAGGGCACCGTGAATGCGAGTGGGATTTACTCCCTATGATCGACAGAGTTGATCATGGCGGATTGACACGAGATGACCACGAACGGTTAATGCTTCAGGAATTTGATAACAGGAGTAGATCAATCAGGGAGTATCCATTTCCTAATGCTTGGGAACTACATGCTGTTGCACGCCATCATGGTATTCCTACCAGATTGTTAGATTGGAGTGAAAGCCCTCTTACTGCTTTGTTTTTTGCCACATTGGGACAGAGCAAAGGCGACAGTGTGGTGTGGTTCTATTGCTACATTGCACAAGACAAAGCCCTTGACATTATTTCTTGCACAACACCAATAGACGTAAAGAACATAATCCTATTCGACCCACCTCAACTACATCCAAGGATTGTGGGCCAGAGTGGTAAGTTTACAGTTCATCCCACATCAAGTAATGATTATGATAAATGGCCCGGTTTTCTAAATCAGATAATTATCCCAAAGGACAAGCGAACTCAAATAAGACATGAGTTGTTTCGACTTGGAATTCATTATCACAATATGTTTCCAGATCTCGATGGTATTGGCACCCATATCTGTAATACTTGGTGCCGACAACCGGATGAGCTAAACCCATTCGCCCAACAAAGCGATCCAGCCGACCCTTAAATCGCTACGCGATTTTCGGTCGGCTGATCTTAACATTATTTTTAAGAGAGAGAAATGGAACGGATAATAATCTCACGCTACCCGGAAGAAGAAGTAGCGATGTCACAACTTCATCATTTGGATGATGCTCTTGATACTCTTACTTTCTTAAAAGCGGAGGACCTTGTTGCAGAACAATTGAAAAGCCAGCATCAAATGACCATGTCTAATGCAAAAAGGATTGCCAAAAGAATTTCATCACATGCCAATTTGGCAGGCCAGTACGCGACACTTAGCCTTAATTCTCCTCCGGAAATATCGTTTTTGCCTGGTTATTATTGTATCTTAAACTTAGCAAAAATATATTGCCTAGCTGGACCATATTCAACGGAATTTGATCATCATTCCCGTTGGCATGGTGCCACATACAATGCTCAAGGTAAAATGAGCCAAAGCATTCTTACAGACGAGGTTCGTGTACGAGGTGGAGGGGCTCTTGCCCTTTTCTATAAAACGTTAACGAATGAACCAATATCTACAGATAGAAATTTGAAGCTTAAAGATGTTTATCCAATTGTCCCAGGGATTGGATCTGAACTAACAACAATAACCGGAGAGGAAGGCAAAAGCTGGTTTATAGAATTTTATGGTAAGAACAATTCTGGAAAAATATTGGCTGAGGCTCGGGTATTGACTTGGGGAAAAGATCGTCAGCAAATAAATTATAGTGGAAGCGTTAGAGCTATCCCTTGCCTAAAAGGATTCAAAAAAAAGCCCAAAGTTACGGGTACTTTCTTTAAACATTTCGATGAGACACCTGGTTTAACGCTAAAGGAAGAGATGCGAAATGTCGTCCGCACAGAATTTCTAGTAAACCTAAGAGAAGACCAACCATGCTTCTGCCATGAGCAATCTTCTGTATTTCCTATGCCCGAGGAATTTGCATCGGCATTGGCTTTCTTTCATCTTTCATCCGTATGCAGATATAATCCAGAGTTTGTCGATAAATTGTCTAAAAGCAAGTTTTGGCCTATGTTATTAGCATTGAGGCGGCATGCA
>Ga0222696_1000482_pt1 | contig 18848 bp, 19 predicted proteins | sample AntAcemetage1400_FD_179817 | JGI IMG/M metagenome (GOLD analysis project Ga0222696, IMG submission 179817) | Saline water microbial communities from Ace Lake, Antarctica - #1400 | ecosystem: Environmental > Aquatic > Non-marine Saline and Alkaline > Saline | place: Antarctica: Ace Lake... | reverse complement strand
GGGCGATATCCCACCCCATCGAGTTTAATAGTTCCCGGACCTGGACATTCTCCCTGGCTATCTTTAGTACACTGGCTTGTATTGCTTCGCCCTTGGCTATCTCCTCATTCTCTTTCTCTTTCTCGCCCGCGCCTTTGGCTTTAGCATCATTCCGCTCTTTTTGTAACTTTATTCCAGTCGCTTCGAGACTATTATATGTTGCTATTTTAGCAATATCCTCTGAATGAAGTTTTATTAACTCAACAATCTCTGCCTGCGCCTCTTCGGCCCACTTCTTCCCCTGAGTTATTGAGTTTTCTGTTGCCTGGAGTTTAGACCTTGCCGCCTCTGCCGCCCGCTTATCTCCCTCTGACTCTGCCTTGGCTATATCGGCAAGATACTTTTTCTTTGATTCTGCTTGCTCTTTATCTATTCGTTTTCCCTGCTCAAGTTGCTTTGTCAGGTAAGCCATTCTGGCCTCGCCCGCTTCCGTGGATTCCTTTAATCCTTCAACCTCTCCGGCAATGGCCATCTTCTTCGCCCGTATTATTACCAGTGCTGTATCTATCTCACTGACGGCCAACTCATTATTTTTACCTATCTGTTTATCTACCTCCGCCCGGTTTAGTTCGTACTTGCCCGTAAGCGTATTATATGCCACTGACAGGGTATCGGTTGCATTCCTCAAATTAACTAGTGCTACCTGCTGTTGAGCCTGTATTGCCGTAACACTCTTCCCCGCCGCAACCGCTTTTTTCTCTCTCTCAACCAACTTGTCATATGCGCTGAGTAATTTCTTGAGGTCCTGGTGCTTCTTCGTTACCGCGTCAATCACCGCCATCTGGGAGTTTAGCGCACCGCTCAGTTCACTAATTGCTGACGCCGCTTTCTTGCTTTCCTTGACCGCCCCGGATAGAGCAAAGATTAAACCCCCTGCCACTATTGCCGCAACCAATAAAGAGATCCCCCCGGTAGCTATAGCAAATTGCATCCCGAGTAAGTGCACCGCCACTTTCGCCGCTGCTATCAATGCCAACAGCGTCGGTATTATCGCCATCAATGCCGCTATAGTAGCCGCGATACCAGTGATAACAATTACCAAGGTTTTACCCGTTTCGCCAAGATCGCTGAACGTCTCTCCCAAGCCGGATAGCATATCTGTCAATCCAGCGACTACCCCGCTCCCTTGTATCGCTTCATTGAAGATATCCCCCAGCCCCACAAGCAACTTAAATCCCGCCTGCGTTAATTGCCCCATCTGAAAAGCCAGTGTCCCCGTCTGCTTCTCGAACGCCGCTTGGGCTGCCCCAGCGGATCCGGCTGATAGCGCGATATCCTGATAGAACCCATCTACATCACCGAGTATCGGCATAAGTACTTTTAGAGCCCGGCGGTTGGTTATGACACTGGCGACTTGCTCTTTCGTCGCCCCGGATAATATATCAATCACTCCGGCCAATCCAATGGTCTTGAGTGTCTGTGTATTTAGCTCAAAGCCTAATTCCCTGGCCGCGACCTTTGCATCTTCCGTCGGCTTCAGAAAACTCATCATCATCGAGTTTACCCCGGTGATCGCTACCCGTGTTTTAACACCGTTCCTGGTTGCCGTTGACAACGCCCCCGACAATTCATCAAGACTAAGTCCAGACTGCGCCGCGGTAGAAGCCACCATACCTATAGCTGGAGCCAGTTGCGCAAAATCAGTTTTCCCCCGATAAACCGTGGCGAACAGCTTATCAGAGATAACCGTTGCATCAGCGGCAGCCATCCCGTAAGAATTCATGATCGTAGTAACAGCGTCCGCCGCCGTGCCGGTATCCGTCAGCCCTGCCGCTGCCGCTTTGGCCGAAACTTCCAGAACCCCTAACGCCTCCGTCGGTGCTACACTTGCGGATAGTATGTCATACAATCCTTTGGATAATGTCCCGGTACTCTCACCCATAGCTACCCCTAAGTCAAGGATCTGGGCCTTGTACGCCTCCATCGAATCCATCCCCTCCCCGGATAGCATCGTACTGACCTGGGCTAGCTGCTTCTCATATTTAGCGGAGGCATAAGTCGCCGCCGTTACAGCCCCCGTAATAGCAAGAAGCGCCCTCCGCCCGGTTCTGCTGATACCGGACATGGAGGACGCTACTGCATTATAGGCCGAGGACATTTCCTTTGCCCCGACCGTAACTTTCTTGTGGAGCTTGTCAAGAGACTGGATCACCTGCCTGGCATCCGCCTTGATATCTAAATATATTCCACCGACGTTAAAGGCCATAGGTTTTTATCTCCGCTATTTCTAGTATATCTTTTTTGCCTGTATTACCACCCCCTCTCGGTAGTTTGTTTTTGAACTTTAATTCTGGATGATCCAATTTTATTATCGTATCAATCTGCGACGCGTACCCGTTAAATTGCCCCCATGATAATCGTTTAACCTCCTCTGGTTTCAGATTATAAAAGTGAGCAAACAGCGCATACCAATACGACCAATCCCCTATTTCTTTTTCTTTGCCGGAACCTTCCCCCCGAAGGCCCCTGGGGAGTTTTTTGCTTTCTTCTTGCCCTGGTTATCCAGCTGGATTAGCTTGGTCATAAGCTCTTTCAGCTGACTCACCGGGAGCATCGTGAAAAACTCATCCTTTGTAATATCCGGATGCTTCCTGGCCACACTCCGATAAAGTAGATACGCCTGATTCTCCGGGGATTTCAGAGCCTGGGTCCATTCCTTCGGGGTTACGTCCCCGGTAAGGATCGTATTGATCTCTTTCATTATCTCCGCACGAGGCTCACTGATCCCCTTCATCACAGCCGCTGTGCTTTCTGCTAGCGTCTGCTTGATCTTCATTTCCAACGCCCCGAAATCATCAAGCGATAATCTCGTGAACTCTAACTCTCTCCCCTCTATCTCCACGACCAGCGGCTGCGCCGTCATCGTGTCCAAATTCTTTTTCTCTTCTGTCATCTTCTCTCTCCTTATTCGACGAAGACCGCTGCCACCGGCGCGCTGCCTTCCATTTTTAGTTCCTCTCCAATGTTTCCCCCCACCTTGATATCTGCCAGGATCTTTCCCAGCGTTTTAAAATACATAAACTGATTGGCGAATCTAAACTCTAACTCCCGCCCTTTGACTTTCTCATCTAAATGATAACTTAAGACCCGTGCCACCCATCCCTTCATAATAATCATGTTCGGGTTATTAGATGACACGGGCCTTTCGCTATCCGGCTCAGACATTGGTATCCGGGTCAGCTTCCAGCGTCTTCCGGCGCCTATCTGCCGACCCTCAAAAAAGATACCAACAAATTTACCGTAATGTTCCATTATGTCTGGAGCTCCTGTTTACGCCAGGGTAGTAGTAAGCACCCCGGTCCCGACGTAGTTAAAGGTCACAGAGACCAATCCGTCGTAGGGAACACTCACGTTTACCGCCGTGATATAAACGGTTCCGGTGTAGCATTTAGTCGCGTCAACGTAACCAAACAGCGTTACGGTAGTCCCGCCAGTCAGCGCGTCTTGCAACGCTTTTTGCTGATTGGTAGTGGTCATGTACCAGTTGCCGCTGAAACTACCATCCCATTCATACGGGCCGCAGAGTAACTTATCTCTGGTAGTACCATACTTAGGGACGTCCACCGGCGTCCTGCTGATATTGATCTCAAAGTTCGAGATTTCGGCGACGTCAAGGGTCCCGACTGCCACACTTCCATTTTCTCCACAAATTGCACTCGTGCTCATAATTACCTCCTGGTATTATGCAAGGGGAAAGTTATCCTTCCCCAACTAAAATTGAGTATTGCACAATAATCCTCTTCACACCTTCCTCCCATGAATAGTCCCCCGAGGCAAAATCGAATCGGCAACACACCGAATTGAATCCTGCTATTGTCAACACCGCGCTGTTACTTTCCATCGCGGTGGTTAATGCTTTCTTTATTCTCGACGCCTTATGGGACGCCGACTCTCCGATTATTTTTTTGCCATAGATATCAAACTGAAATTTTAAAGGCCAATACTTATTTGAGAAGGTATTCTGACTTGCTTCGCTTACCTTGAAAAATCTTACATAATCAAGCACAGCCCCCTCCGGTATCTCATCCCGGTATATGGCGGTCAGTAAAACCATCAGGGCGACCCCCTCCGTCCCCGTGGTCAGCTTCGAGTAGATCCCCGTTGCCACTGCATTGTCATCTAATACTGTCATTTCTTTAACTCCAAAAATACTCTTCTGACATTTGAGGCATTTCTGTCTATTGCCGGGCGGATGAATGGCCTGGGTTTAATTGTTACGCTCTTCTTCAAAATAAACAGCGGTACTGGTTTCGCCCTGCCTTTAGGTGAGGCAAATATAATATTATTATGTATGTATGTATCTTTAAACTCCCTGGCCGATCCCCGTCCCACACTGAGACCTGTCATTGCACCACCACCCCATTCCTTTGGGAACGGTATTGTTAACCACTTTCTTTTTTTCGGGGTAATCGTATCCCCGAACTCGTGTAACGGACCATATACCAGGTTAGTCCCGACTACCCCCCGAACCTCTGTAACTGTCCCCCCTGGATCCGGTATGCTTGTCGCCCCTCGCGCCTTTGCCTTTGCTCCCGGCGGTGATCCCGATCCCCCTCCCGTCCAGTTACTCGTGATACTTGCCCTTAGTGCCCCGGATCGCGTCCCTACCATCGAACTTTGATAATTGACCGTGTTCGGCGGGCCTGATATTGATATCTTGATATCAGCTTCAATCTTGCGGCAGCACAATTCCATCTTCTTTTTCATATCGAAGTGCAAAGCTCGTTTAAAATCTTCACCCTTCCATATTACTTTAACTTTAGACTGCGCCGGCATCTATCGCTCTCTTTCTCTCCCTCCATAGTTTTCCATCATGGTCCTTATGCACCATCGACGGATTGCCCTGCGTCTCTGTCGGCGGTGGATGTTCTATCCCCACCTCTTCGATGAAATGAAAATAACCTCCCCTCTTCGCCCGAGCCGTCAGCTCATTATCCCCGCCATAGTGCCTGTACCTCGGATAGAATATCTCGCCATTGCCGTAATCCAGATAATCCACCATCGCCCGGTTAAGTATTGCATGAGTCCCCAGCCGATCTCCCCAGTAAGGATTGTTCATCGCCATAACAACGGGGTTGCCCGGCCCCTCAGCCACCCGTAGCGCGTCTATCGCCTTCCTTAGCGGTCTTTCCCCCTTTAAGAAACTATCATCGCTCCACGGTAGGAAATATTTATGCCCGGCGGCATAAGCCAGCTTTGCCATATCATTGATTGCCTCTATATATTCCGAGTGTTCGATATGAAATATCTGACCGGCAAAGCTCTGATTGAATATCTGCTGATCAAAATCCTTATACCCTTCCCAGTCTCCGTCAAATACCAGATAAACCATTACCGGTCTATATGCTACCCGCCACTTCAAGTCAGCCAGGCATTGTTTCAATATCTCTGGTCGATGTCGGGTCGGTATCAGTATTGCCAGCGTGTTATTCATTATTGGTAGCCTCCGCCATAAGCCAGTTCCGTTCCCGCCGGTTGAATACGACATTGTCATTAACCCGGATATGAGTATCACGGATTTGACTGATCTCTTCCGGCTTTCTCCGGGGTCCCTTCCCCTTCGCGTAAATCTCCATAATCTTCGCCCGGTCAATCAATTCTTTGTCCCAGTTGTACCGGATATAATTCGGGGGGACGCAGGTATTCTCCGGCAGGTCCATTACCCGGATGAATTTTTTGTTAAACATTATTATCTCCCCTCTCAACTCAAGCAAACCCGCTCCGCGCCCGAACTTATCATCAAACAAGTCCACCGCCTTAGTCAGCCAACCTTTCTCCCACGGATCAGCATCCGGCATCCAGGTCAAATATAAATCAGCCTTGCTATCCAGCCCCTCATACAATTTATTTATTGCCCCTACCCTCTCGACGATCCGATCGCTAGTAATTCCTGCCACGCTCATCTTATATTCCGATGAGTCAAGATTCCTGAATCCCACCGGGTCCGCGTCATAAAACACGAACACCCCCACCTCTGGATATACTGTTTTTTTATCCAGCTGCTTCAGGGTATCCGGCAGGGTCATGACAAACTTTTTCATTGTCGGCAATAATATCGCCACCTTTTTCATTTACCTCTTCTCCTTTTTTCGGTTAGACCATAATTATTTTATGGCCTTTTTGAAAGTATCTATAGCACTCTTTAAATAAATCTTCAATCCTTTTTCATTCCACGGCCCCGCCAGTCTCCATTCTCCTTTCTTTAAATCCTTCGGCATCCGTTTCGCGATATGATCTCTTGAGCAAATATTAGTCCCGTGGTAAATCCTGATATATAATCCCGGCCAGTTATCTTTAGTACATACCTCCCCGGCGTATTCTCCGTAAAACGCGCCATCCGTACCGCCCAGCTCTTCATTTTCCTCGAAGTATCTATGCCCCTCATTTTTATAGAGTATTAATCCCTCCCCCTTACAAGAGAATATATATGCTTGATCAGTATCTATAAAATAATGTATCCGATATTTTAAAGACGTTGCTACCGCTCCGATCGTTTCGACCGCGTTCATCTGCGCCCGGATCCTGCCGGGGTGGTGGATATCATCATCATCCCACCGGATAATATAATCCCCGTCCGCCAGCCGATCCCCGATATTTCGCATCCAGCCATTGTTCCGGCCCCTCTCCACCAGAACCTCCCTTACTATCGGGTTAGACTGTTTCATTAAAAAGGCATCGCCTTCGTTCACAATTACCAGTTCCTTGTTCTCCCATTCCTGGCGCAAGAAACACTCAATCGCATGTAAGGCCATCTTCTCCCGGCCTTTTGTCGTTGGCATTACTGCCGTTACTAGCCGTTTGCCTGACTGTTTCTCTGTTGCCTTTCTCCATTTTCCCGGCCATTGCTTTATTAGCCTTACCCCCACTCGCCACTCTACCGTCCAAATCAGCTGCCCTTCCCTGGTATCGATACCTTGCCCCCGGTAACTATCCATCTCCGCTGACGGCTTGAACTCTATTCTAATTTTTTCAGGCAATTCCAAGTTCTCTCCTCCGTGATATCTCTTCATCCCACTGAATATTTGAGTAGATATCTTTTAGTTTATTTCTTTCTCCGCTTCGGAGATAAGATAGATGTTGAATAATACAATCCTTTATCGTACCCCCGGACTCCACTACTCCGTTATTATCAACAAGATAATTATGCACCATCTCATAATGCAAACCGATCGTATTGCGTACCAACCTAAGTCCAATACTATACGCTCTCGGGTTCATCCGGTTGCCAATGATTATGATATTGTATGCCCGGCCCCATAACGGATATTCCGGCCAACCTGCCAGTCGCTCATCAGCGTCAAGAATCAAATACCAATCTTCCGGATCCTCTGCCAATAAATATACGTTCCTTTTTTCTACTTGATTAATCCAAACTCTCTTCGGTATTATGACTTCGGCCCCCCATCTTCTGGCCTCCTCAATCGTTCCATCCGTGCTCTTGAAATCATTATTGATTAGCGGGAATCCCGTCCATGCCCCATCCACTACAATTATCCTATCCGCCCATCCTCTCACGCTTTTAATCGCGCCGCTTATAAAATCGATCTCGTTATAAGCTGATATTACTGCTAATCTTTTCAAGTGATTTTCCTTCGGCAACCGATCTCTAAATGATCGTTAAGGTTCCCCGGATTATCTATATCCATAATCTCGTACCTATCCGATCCCACCACTGCCTCCATCTTCGTCGTTATTCCGGCGGTAGTTGCATTATATTTCAAGTATGCGATAAACTCTGCCGCCTCCCCCGGAGCGCCTACTATCAATCTCTCGTACCGGCTCAGCGTTGACCATACCCCCCGGATCGTATCATATAATACCGGAGCCGCTTCGATCTGGCCGCCCGCTCCGTCCGAAGATGTCGCCACGGTTTGAAAGGTGATACTTGTCTTTTTGCCCGGCACTCCCATTATAAAGATTGCCTCCGCATCATCGCAATTACACCCTGTACGAATTTCGGCACCTGGTCATCTTTTAATACCCTCGAAACATCTCCTGCCTTAAAGCTCTTAAAGTTCTCCATATTCTGATCGACCATCTCATAAAATACCTTCGTCATTTTTAAGATAGCCAGCTTCAGGTATCCCGGCACCGTTGTAGTCGTGTACCCCGCTTTATAAGTGACCGAGATATTATTTGTCCCCATACAAAATACTCCGTCCCTCAGCTTTATGCTCCCCTCTCCGTCAATCTCAAACTTCTCCTCCGATGGGGAATCCGGCATATCAAACTCACACTTATTATTATTAGCATTACCCCCCAGCCGGTCAAACATCTCCGTTGCCAGGATGTCATCGTTAGCCGAATCACTCACCCCCGCCGTCCATCCGTGTCCCTCTGCTATCACCAGAGCCGCCAGCGTTGCTAGTGTCTCGGCCCCGATCGCAATAGTCGCGCTATGGGGATCTGCGCCGCCCGAAGAGGTTAGAACCAGATTGCTTCCGGTAATCGACGCACTGGCTAGGGTTAAATCAGTATTGCCATTCTTAACCCACAACCCGTCCCGAACTCCCATGCTTAACCTGGTCACCGCTGTTACTGGGTAATTACGAAGCTCCAGCCAGCTATCTCCCGTGCCGTCATATCGCTCTAAAGTATAATCCGTTTCGCCTAACGCCCTATTGACCTGTTGGTCGAACCAATCTTCCGTCGGGTCCTGAATCAACAGCATAAAAGCATCATCTGTTTCACACTCAAGATACGACGCCATCTCTGCTACCGTTATTAAACTCATTCGAAATCCTCCTCAACTTGTATCTGTATCCCATTGATATAAACCTCGTTCGTCTTATCCGTCCCGTAATGGATGAATAAATGATACTCGCTGCCCGTGGTCCAGCTGCTTCCGTCTACCGGGGCGTATACCCGGCTGCCGCTAATTACCGCACTAGTCTCCGCCACATAGCTTGTCCCGTCGCTCATCTCGATCCAGCTTGTAGCGGTGTCTATTGTAAACGATCCGCCTTCTCTCTCTTCTACCTGTATCCAGACGTTCTTCTCCTCTCCCGGTGAGAATATCAACGCCTCCCCGAATGCTAAACCTACCAGAACGCCCCCCACGGCTCCGAGGATTATCCCCATAATTAAAGCGCATAACATAACTTGATCTTTCATATCTAATCTCCTAGTCGGCAATTATAAGAGTGCCCTTGAATTGGAATGGTAAAACAATAATACTATACATTTGATCCTCCGGCGTCGGCGATGGAGTCGGAGCGACCGAAGGTGACGGGACCGGGGTGATTGTAGGTGTCGGCGTATGATATCCCACCGGCGTCGGGGTGGGTGTCAAGTACCCCACCGGCGTCGGGGTTACAGTCGGAGTTATTGCATTATACAGAAAATCATCCAATGCCAGTTCCCCGGTAGTTTTGTGATAGGTAAATCTTAACGACAGGACATCATCCATTATCTCGATCCCGCTTGTGCTTGTCTCCACCTGCGGCAATGGCTTAACCTCTTGAATATTTGACCAATAATAATACGGGTCGAAATATACTCTCCCATCGATACTCAAATAGCTATCCGATCCTGTGCCGCTCCCTCTCATCCAATAACCCAGCTCTCTGTCTACTCCCACCAGGGCCTCCGAAGTAAAGTAATCCCCATCATCCGCCAGTTGTAATCCCGGCCGGTTCAGGCCGTAATAATATTCGTGGATGTAAACGTCTGCGTTTCCTATCCCACTGAACGTCCAGCCGCTTTTTCTCACCCCAATATCGAAGTCATCGAACCCATTATAAATATCAGCTATCGGTGTTGATACCGGCCCGGAAGTTGGAGACGGAGACGGCGTCATAGTAGGTGTAACGCTCGGGGTAGGCGTGGTGGATGGTGTAGGCGTAACGCTCGGTGTGGGTGTCGGAGTTGGAGGCGACCAAAATTCAAGCATCGTCCTTTCCGGTCTGGTTTTCCACGGTCCCGGAACCCCATCTACCATAGACAGAAAGTACCCTCCGGTTTCAGGCCGGTCATGCAAATAGGCCGGAGTGGTCGTAATATCATACGGTCCCCACGGAGAACTTCCACCGCCGGTCCAATGAAAATAAACTGTCCTGGTAATTCCTACCCCGGATGTTAGCCAATACTTAAAATCTGCCGGACTGGGGCTGGGGCTGGGAGTTGGAGTTAATGCGCTTGTCGGAGATGGCGATGGAGTAGGCGTGATTACTCTCGGAGTCGGGGTCACCGTTGGTGGGGGAGTCGGGGTCAACGCGCTTGTCGGCGTGGGTTGTGGTGTCGGAGTTAATGCCGATGTCGGACTCGGGCTCGGAGTGGGAGTCGTTGGGGTCCGGGTCGGTGTAGGGAAATAGGGCGTCGGTGGAGGAGAATCAACCGGGAATGGTGATGCAGTCGGCTCCGGCCCATAGTATGCCCCTATTGCCGGAGGGTCTGGGAATGTCTGGCTATTGAAGTCGAGTACCGTTCCAACGTCTGTCCCAGCTTGCCAGCATGGATCAGGGGTAGTACGAGTAAGTTCAGTGGCAGAAGTAAAGTTGGGATCGGCAAATATATCATCTGTCCCTGTCTCGCATCCGAAATAGGTTGCCCCAGAGATATCCCACATACAGTTGTTCGTCAAATCCACTACATCCGTGAGTGTCGTGAATCCCCGTCCTGCATCTTCTATGATGTTGTTCTTTATGATTAATTCATCAATTATGTTTTGGCTGTATATCCCGTATTTAGTGATACCATAAATAGAGTTATTGAGAATTGAACAAATTGATTTTGTAGAAGTAATAATTCCATAATTGCAATTATAGATAACATTAGATACAACGGAATTTGATCCTGCAACTTCATCGGGGGTATCTAATACAACGCCATAAAAAGTAGTGAAATTGTATATCTCACTACGAAGTAGGTGGATATCATCCCCTCTCAGTAAAACTCCGTAATTATCTCCATCGTGAATAGAACAATCCTGTATCGTTACAGAGTAATCTGTGGTGTGGTCCATGTTTATGCCTTTTTTGTCCCATGGCATATCCCAAACTTCGCAATTATCTATTGTAATATTATAGTTGACTCCACCGAAATCCCCGATAAGAATCCCATCACCATCTCCATGTGCTATTTTTCCGTTAGATACTGTTATGTCATGGGACTGATAAAACCTTATATTTCCATAGTTTGTTCCTGTTGCGGAATGAGCAGTAAAGTCAGATAGTTTAACATTATTACAATTACCAAATTCTATGCAATCAATCGTTCCTCCGACTACTTTTAATCCAGAAATATCCCAATAACTTTGATAAATAAGTAAACCAGCCCTACCTGCCGCATTGATTACCGGCCCTTCCGGGTCAGTAGAATCACTCCAAACTACACCATTGGTGTCCCCATATAAAGCGATGAAGCTCCCCTCTGTCCAGCTTGTCCCACTGTCAGATGAGGTATATATTTGTACATATTCAGAATAAGCCGTAAGCCGAATCCAGCAAGTATCACCTACAGTTATGGTATTAGTGGCATAGTCTATCGTTGCCCACGCCGTACCGTCAGAACTAAGTCCTGTATTTCCGTTGTCGCCGTTTAGGCCATCAACATAATAAGTGGTAGCCACAGCAAGAGGCACAATCACCATCAGGGCAATCAGAAGGGAAATTACATTTAGGAACTTATTCACCCGCCACCCCCTCGAAAGCCTGTTTCTTCTCTTTTAATCCGCTTGACTTCTTCCACTTGACTTTCTTCGGCTTGGCTGGTTTTTGCTGTAACTTGGATAGTTTCTTGATTGCCTTGACATACTTCCACTCGTTGCTCTTCGCCCAAGCATTAGAGATAAACAAGTCCATCAGCCGGAAAGCTACTTCTGTTCCCTCAATACCGATATACCCTTGATGCCATAGTCCTCTAATATCACCGCTCCCATCCCCATAATAATGATTAATATATCCGTGGGTACATATGACCGCAAGACCAGCTTGTACGGACTGATATATCTCATCCTTCGCCATAATACATTCACCATTGCGTGTTTCTATTGGATCGTAATTAGTCTCAACCCAGTTCTCGCAATCCGGCTGCTCAAGGATATACTCGTAATATTCCTCTCCGGTTGAGCCATCAGCCGGGGTCGGTTGTGGAGTCGGGGTCTGGGCAGGACACTCGCAGGAGTAGGCAAATAACAGGGATAATGCTGTGAAAAGAATCAGAACCATACCGATAGTTATGGGGGGGGCTTTACTTTTTGTCATATTGCTTATCCCTTATACTTTGTGCTATTCGATAGGCATATTTAAGCATTAAAGCGTTATCTATAATGCCGAAGAATCTCTTTCGACATGTTTTGCAGATTTGGTAGATAGCAAATTCGAGGCAAACGACCCGGGTAGATATAGTGGATCTATTTTTATCGGTCAGAGGCACCTGGCAGTAATCACATACCCAGTCGCTCGTAGGTCCGGTATTGTGCGTTTTATGCACGTTCCTATAGTCTGGTATTGTCATTGGATATGATCTGCCATTGCGAGTATCTTGGTCTTTAATGCTATAAATACCGCTATCATCCCGCCTAACAGCCCCATTGTGCCTACTATGATCTTATCTACTACTGGGCGGTAGTTACGTCCGGGGCAGTTGTTGTGGGAGCGGATAGAGGCATCCAGCTTGTCTATGATCTGGCAGTGAACATCCTCACCGAGCTTGTTCTGGTCGTATATCTCGGTAAGCATTCGGTGAGTCCACCGGCGAGATGTATCCGGGTCGGTGTTTGCGAAGTCGTCTTCTGAGATAATTTTTACGCCGTTAGCCATATTATTCCCAAGTAAAAAAAGGAGAGGATTATCTCCCCCCCTTAATTTTCGCTTTCCCGGCCTGAACCTTGATCGCCTCCGGCCGGTCCTTGTTTTTCTTCTCATCGGATTTAGACTGAGTGAATGCCATTTTATTACTATAACCCTTTTTCATTATTCTCCTCCGGTTTGGCAGGAGGGGAGGGGGATAGAGGAGAGGGGGTTACCCCCCTTTATTCCCACTCCTGCCATTAGATTAGTTTTAGCTTTAGATCGCTCATGACCCGGTAGAGCTTCTTATAAGCACCTTCAAGTTCAATCATAATGTACTGGCCTTCATACTCCCCTCGCAACTTCTCGGCCAGTGCCGGGATGCTCTCCGCCGTCATCTCTACCGGGGGAGCTATACTTCTCCGACAATAATTTACTTTGTGAACTAATACTTTCATTTAATTTATGGAGACGGGGTCGGGGTCGGCGGGGCTGCGGTCGCTGTCGGTGCGGCGGTCGGGGTGGGAGAAGGAGTTGGACTCGGAGTTGTATAATTTACAATCAAACCCCCCTCAATCACGAACGTCCCGGCGGACCCATTGGCAACGTTCTCGGTCAACCCTGTATTGCCGGACGCGCTCACCTGACCACTCTGGGCCATAAAGGTCGCCCCGATAAGGGACACCCGGCCGTTCACGCTGTCATAACTAAATGTAGCATCCGGAGCTGTCCTGGTTCCATCCCCCCATCCTATCTGCCCCTGGTCCCGGATCCTTAACTCTGGATTCGCAATCCAAATATACTGACCATCCGGATAACCAGTAAAATTGCCATCAGCCGCCATGATAGCCGGAACGATCCAGGTTGCCAGCATCAATGCCAGCATTATTTTAAGTAAACTTTTCATAATCATATCCTCCTATCATGGTGATAGAAAAAACCCAGACACCGGTCCCCCGCTCAATGCAAGGGACCGGGACTGGGTCTGTTGTTAGGGCATTTCAAAACGAGCGAAAGCCGAAGGGATAGTCAGCGCACCACTTCTCCGAGCCTCGGCCCTGAGTGCAGTGAGGTTATTCTCCCAACATGATACCAGGCTCCCGTCAAGGGTCACGGTTACATCGCCGCTGACCTTAATCTGGAGACCGGGCCTCACGCCGATCCGGAGATACTTCAGGTTCCCGAATAGTACCGGGACAACGCCGGTTCCGTATCCAGTCTTGACCGGCATCTTCTCAACCAGCTCAACCGGGAATCCCAGGATGGTCCCGAATGCTACTCCGGTAGGATCCGCCTGAAAGATCGGCCGGCCAACACCATCAACGATACTCAGGCAATCCCCGAGAACTGTCCGGTGCATAAACCAACGGGCTCCAGCTGCGGCCTGGCTAACGATAGAACAACTGGCCTCAACGAACTTGGCATAGGTCAGGCCGTCCGCATCCGCACTCGCCAGGTCAACCTCATTGACCAATACATTATACGGGATGGACACATACGGGGACGCAACATCGCGTCCGAGGAACTGATAATCCAGGTCCTGCCCGAATGCCTCACCGCACTTGGTATCGAGATACGATACGATGTCAACCAAGCTCCCCTGTATCTCTTCATCGGAGATAACAATCTGGAGAGCAGGCTTTTTCAGGTCAAGATCGACCTTGGTCAATGTCGGCTTGGTAACCGTCTTTGCCACGGCTTCATCGGTATAAGTCACTGTGAGCGCCGAGGTATCGGTCACAACTCTAACACCATCTGATGTCTGGGTCCGGAAGTCCGCCAGCCGTGCAACCACTGACTGCTCTTCCATAATCCTGACGATCTCCGCCATGGTCTCGCGCGGGGCATTGATATAGCCGCCCTGGCCATCGGCGCCGGTGTACATGATGTCATCGGTGAGTGCCTTAATCTCTCCGCCATCTGCGGCTTTCAGGCCGAGCAGCTTGGTGTAATACATTCCACCCTTGAGAACGTCTGAGGGGTCCCGATGCGGGAATTTTGCCTTGACTTCGTTACTGAAAGCAACAGTCTTGTCCGGGCCTTTGAGGTCCTTCACGGCATTCTTAAAAATGTCCGCAAGGTCTTTTTTGGTAAGTTTGCGCGTCATGCGTAACCTCCTATGGTTTTAAAGACATTAAACGATTGTTCCCGTCTAATATCTCTGCCCCTTTCGGAACTGATATCTCCAACGGAGGTTGGGTTAAACTAAGTTACCCGGCCCGCTTCTTTCTGGTAAATCTCAAGCATGAACTTCTGGCCTTCATCTGTTTCGGTCAGCCATGCCATTGCTTCTTCTTCGTCAGCGAACTCGGGGTCACTTGATCCTAATGTACCACTCTGGTTTTTCTTGTCAACATTCTTTTTATTTTTATCTTTAGCAACCAGCGCGGTCTTCTCCAGCATCTTGATCAACTGAACTTCCAGGGTATCTTTGAATGCTTTCTCCATCACCCCACTGAACAGCTTCTCGGATAATAGTTCTGATAAAAGGTTTTTTAAATCCTTCCTGGCAACAGGCTTTCCGGCATCCGTTACGATCTCGAAGATCTCTTCGCCTTCGGCGTCGAACTCCGGTTCTTCATCGCCATCCCCATCATCGTCGCCACTTCCTCCGCCGCTATCCGATCCATTTCCAGCGTTATCATCACCGGAATCCCCGCCAGTTCCACCGCCCTCTCCGCCTGATCCAGCTTCCCCATCGCCCCCGTCAGTATCTTGTGTCTCACCCCCTGCCTGGCTATCGCCAGCACCCTCTTCTCCGCCTTTATCATCCTCTCCTCCTTCATCGCCTTCGCCTCCGTCTCCGCTATCCCCGCCAGCTTCATCACCATCTCCGTCACCTTCGCCAGAACCGTCGTTATCATCCCCTTCGCCGTCGGTATTGTCTTTGCCTTCGTCATCACCCTCTCCTTTGTCGCCTTCATCATCCTTATCGCCCTCTCCCGGCCCTTTATCATCCCCATCCTTATCATCTCCCTCTACTGGAGGGATAGCCCCGGAGGCGGCTCCTAAGCTGCCCTTATTCTTGGCTGTGCCCTCACCATCCTTACCCGGTCCCGGACGTTCAAGCCGTCTCATCTCTCCGCCACATTCCGGGCACGAAATTTCACTACAGTGGCTATCGCTCGATAATGTATAGCCGCAGATGATACACTCGCAATTATATTTACCTGCCTTCATTGCATCGCCCAGGGTGCCCTTGCGAGTCAATACCATTGTCCGGACGTATAAATCATGGAGTGCTTCATTAGTCGGCATCCCGTCATCACCCTTGATCGCTTCGTCTCCCACGATCTCCTCGATGTATTTATGAGCGGCGTACCATTCCCCCGCGCTTTTCTCATCGAACCGCTCCGGGTCGAATAGCAATCCCCTAACCACTACATCGCCATCGGTCCCCACCCCATATACCAACTCGATCCCGGCTTCAAGTACCAGGGTCTTATCGGTATCTTTAACCGCTTTGGATTTCTCCAGGTATAGCTTCTCTTTCACTTTCTCCTCTCCCTTGTTTATGCCGATCTGCTTTTTATTGATCCCCATATCCTCGACCATCTTCAGGTCATGGATCTCTCCGCTCTTTACCATTGCCATTAAAGCATCTGGGTTCGACGGGACCGGGACGATTGAATATTCCAGCAGTAACCATTTTGTATATATCCTTCGTAATGCCGTAAGGGGATTATCCCCATCTTTCAATTCTATATCTTCGTATTCGAGCGGGACAAATCCAACTGAAAAGGCTCGTAAGTGTCCAGTCTTCATCATGTGTTTTACGGTATCCGGGAACCAGTCACCCCGGTATTGTTCCGGTGCTGGGGCGAAAATCGTCTTCGCTATTATCCCTATAGTTTTTTTAATCTTCAGCCACATATTAGTCCCGACTGGCAGCTCGCCATAGCCATGCGCCCAGCATACCGTCCGATTCTTATTGTAGTCGGAGAGGTCCGCGCCCTTCGGGTCAAGGATCTCATTGTCCCGATCCATTGTTGCCGTAGAGATTACTCCAATAATCGCGTCATCGGCCTCGTCATAGCTCACATCCTTCGCCACGAAGAACTTTCTCACGAACTCCGCATCCTTACCCAGTCCCAGTTCTTTTGCCTTGCCCGGATATACGTCAGCCAGCTTAACTCTCTGCGTCATTAAATCTTTTATTTTCTTCATGCTTTGCCTCCTCGGCATTTTAATTTATGAGTCTGAATAGTGGGGCGTCATTCTTCTTTGCTTCATCGACTGTGTAGGTTATTGGTATTAGTGTGCAGACACAGTTGCAGTGAATTGGCGGAGCGGGAGTATCACTATAATCCAGGGTCATTTCGCCCCCGTCTTTGCCCGTTACTACATCGCCCTCATCAAAGAAGTTAGCATTGATATCCGCTACCCTCCCCTCCATCGGTTCGCAGAACTCACAAGGTGACGGGCCGTTGATCCACTGCTTGCCCTTCACGACATCGCTCTGCTTCCATCCTTCTAATGCTCCCCAGTTCGACGCCCGCAATGTCTCTGTTCGGGCTATCCGATTGGCCTTATATGATTCGCTTGGTACAAGCCTGAACTCTCCCTCCGGGGTTTCTTGCAACAGTCCGAAGCTTCTGCCAACACGAACCTTCAAATCGTTCAGGCTCTCCCCGGCCTCCATGCCAGTCGCCAGGCTATCCTGTAGCTGCTTGATATCAGTATCAATCGGATACACCGAGAATCCACGTCTTATTTTTCTTATCTGAGCTTGCGCCTCCGGGTTATCAATGTCGAATATCGCTATGGGATTGACTTCATCCGAAGGTAAACTATCCGCACCGAGCGCCTTATTTTCTCTCTCCACTCCCTTCCCGGTTGCCTCTTCGGTTAGTAACTTTTGTTCGACCCTATATATCCCCTCCCGGCCCGCTTCCTCATATAGTTTTACCAGCGGTTCGCTCTCATCATACATCCATGTTTTAAGAGCCTGCCCGCTGCCTATCCATGCGCCCGGATTGCCCCCCGGATTATTACTCATCCGAGCAATAACTTCCCGATAGAACTTGACTTTACTCTCTACTAATACTTTAGTCAGCTGATCCTGGTACTTGCCCGCCAAATCTTCCTGCCAGGTTTTAGTCGCGTCATCTGCTTCTTTCTTTACTAGTCGGGCCGCAAGTTGTTTAGCGTACTGCTTCATCTCATGGTTAGTTACTACCTTCTCATCATCGGGTGTCGGCCCCTGCCCCCCATCCGGGCGAGGCGGGGTCGCTTGGTTTAATTCTTGTAGGTTAGTTGGCCGATACAATTCATCCCCGCCCTCTACCGCGTCCTTACCCATCTCTTCTCGTATCTCGTTCACTGTCTTGGCTATATGGATAAGTGCGGTGTTCTCTTTGAGCTGAAATTCTTTATCGGTAGGGACAATATTGGGGAAGGCATAAAAGATATTGGGGTCATATATCGGCATGATCTGTTCATTAATCTTCTGCTCGATATTCATCAGGATAGGCTTGATGGTATCTTTAAGCCACGCATAATCATCCTGGTCGGCGTTACGCCGGTCCGTGCCCTCTCCGGTTAGCTTATATACCGGCACTCCAAATATCGCGGCCAGCTCCTCAATGGACGGCTTGTCTTTTAACAAATAAAAGAACTCTTTCGGACTGAACCCGATATTCTCTATCTCCAAACCACCCTCAAGTAATGCCATCCCGCCAGCTTTCTCCGGGCCGCCATGGATCCTCTGCCATTGCCGCTTGAATTTCTTCCACTTCTTCCCGTCCCAGGTGACTCCTTTCCCGGTGGTTTTATCGTAAGGTAGCTTAAATGCCACTGGAGGGACGGCCCAATTTTTAAAGAAATTAAAGGTATAGCTTTTCTTCTGGTTATCTATGTCAACCGATACTGCCGCCGCTTCAAGCGGTGACATCCCGCGCCACATATCATTTGGATTGACATTTGAAAAATGAACTATCTCATCGGGGGAGAATATCTCCTCTGCCGCCCCGATCTTCATTTTATAGCCCCGGATGAAGTTGTCTTTGTCCTTCAGCGGTGTCATATACTGCGTTGGCAAAAGCCATAACTCCGCCGGGATCGTTCTCCCCGCTATTG
>Ga0222696_1000476_pt1 | contig 19002 bp, 15 predicted proteins | sample AntAcemetage1400_FD_179817 | JGI IMG/M metagenome (GOLD analysis project Ga0222696, IMG submission 179817) | Saline water microbial communities from Ace Lake, Antarctica - #1400 | ecosystem: Environmental > Aquatic > Non-marine Saline and Alkaline > Saline | place: Antarctica: Ace Lake... | reverse complement strand
TGCTGCTCAGATCAAAGCGAAGGAGGGGGTTGTCTCCCTCATTCCGTTCAACCTTGAGAACATCATTTTGCCCGTAATTGACCGTATCCTGGGGAGTAGGCGCCCAATCGTTGGTGCTGATCCAGGTATCTGTTACCCCCGCGTAACCCGCTAAGCCCCTCTGAAGGATCAGTGTCTGTTCCACTGCATGTGAGGCTGTGAGGGCCGAAAAGCACCAGGAGACGATAATGATTCCAATAAATATGGTTTTCAACCAACTACTTGTTTTCATAGCTCCTCCGGCAAACTTTTTCATCCAGAACCCGTCACATTTCAGCCTTAATGCGCATCTATAAGATATCAGTCAACCAGGGTTGTTTTCAACCCTGCTCTGGCCGTGGACTATAGTACCTATTTGTTCAAATCGCATCATGTTTGCGCATAATGTATGGTGGAAAATTGGACAGTTACCAATTGAAATTTGAACAAAAAGCACAACAAATGTTTTGCCTTGTATCTTTTGCTTTGAGCTTTCAGCTCTTACGGTTTATCCGGGTTAGGTATACATTATCTCACTCTACCATCCCCACTATTCCAAGACAACCTTTGTTGGAAACGGCTGACCTTTTACTGATTGTCATTTTCCGCATTGCTGACTCCCCTGTGAATTAGCATATGCCATATTTTCATGATCAGTATTTCCTTTCCTTTCACACGGGTTACCTCATTCACAGGTCTGTTAGCAGACGTAATGTACCCTACGGGGACTGTTGTGTCTCAACAAGCAGCAAAAGCATGGGAGAAATGGACAGGCCTGATTCATAACAGCCGATATCGTAAGCAGGTCCTTGAGGGCGGTTTCTGTTTTCTATGTCTTTGTTGATCTCAGGAAGGGTGGTTCCGTGATCGCGGGCATAGGATGTGGGAAGCAGGTGGTAATCAGTCCCCGGTTCCCTGAAAAGGGCGACAGCGGAATGCACAGTGGAATGGGTATCACGGGAATAGGCGGCCTGCCACTCGGAGAGGGTCATAGTGGTATCATCCACACTTACCCTGGTGATGATGTTATAATCGCTTGAAAACCCTTCCAGGCTGGAGCCGTCAATTTCCAGCCCTCCTCTGAAGTTGCTCTCATGGATAAGGATATTATTCTTGACCAGGCACCCGGTGCTGCCGTTTCCAAGGTTGATAGCCCAGCGGCCATTAGATGGCATGTGGACCGTATTGTTGTAGTATTTATTATTCTTGCTGCCCCACTGGTATCCCTGCCCGTCATCCCATGCCGCAATGCCGCCGGCAGAGTTATTATACATCAGATTGTTGGCAATGAGGGAATCCCTGACCGAGGCAAGATTGATGGCGGCCCCTCCGGCTGTTCCGTTTTCGTAAAGGATATTATGGGTGATTTTGTTGTTTGAGCTGATCCCGTCGCCGCCCATGGACGGGTCCGCGTTGATCTGTATACCACACCCGCTGTTGTGATGACAGGTGTTGTAACAAAGCACCGCATTGTCTCCGCTGTTGCTGTGATAGATACCATGCTCTTCACTTGAATAGGAGCATTCATTATATTGTGCAGTAAAATACTCAGCAAATGCCGTAAATATGCCCCATTTCCGGTTATGATGGCAATAACACTGTCTTATGGTAACATGATCCGCCAACCGCACATCGATCCCCGCGGATGATGGCGCCCCGGTTACTTCCAGACCTTCCAGCTCCCACCAGTCATACCCTTCAATGTTGATCAAACTGCCGTGCCAAACATCCGGTCCTGTGTCGTTCAAGACCACTGATGCCCCGCTCTCGGCCCTGAATGTGATGGGGAGGCCGGATGAACCGCCCGATTTTGCCCTGAATCCCTTGTAACTGCCGTTTTGAATAAGGACCGTATCACCGGCCGATACCGTGTCTGCTGCGTACTGAAGGGTGCGCCAGGGATGGGTTGCCGAACCTGACCATGCATTGTTTCCTGTGAGGGCCACGTAATAGGTGCCGGCCATGGCATTGCATGAAAAGATGAGACAAACAAAACTGACAATGACGCTTATTTTTCCTGTTTTCATAAAGTTTCTCTTGTTTGCAATACCTAATCAAAGAGGAGCAGCAGCGGTATCCAGGGCATGGCTGCAGGGTAGAAGGATCTGAATGCGTGCTTGACAAGGCCCCCTTTTCCCCTATAGCTGATATGGGAATTGTCGCTGCTGTCAATGGCAAGGGAATCATACATACCCACATTCCCGGCACTGTCCACGGTCTGAATATTCCAATCCGCCAAAACGGGTAAACTAAAGGTTATCAGAACAACGGTTCCTACAAAAACAAACACGAATTTTCTTATGGATAGTTTTTTCACGCAGATCTCCTTTCTATTGCTGACCTTTAACAAATAACAAGGTTTATCTCCGAAAAAGATTTCCAAGCAGCACATGAGGTCCGCTCACACAGAAGCGTAATCGTAGTGTCAAAATACAGGCATGCCTGCTGGATAAAGGGAGCTCATACATATTTCAGGGTACCGTCTGTTTGGTCAAAATAGTTGATGCAGTGCTCTGGCGCCCTCCCGTCACTGGCAGATGAGAAGAGCACTGCACGGTTCAGGGTTGAATCGGCAATATACGCACCTTCTGCCCCTGTTTGAAGCTGTCCATCATTTCTCCAGGATTCGGATGTGGGCATGCCCGTCTTTTCAACAGGGACGTAATTCCTTTTCTTGACCGGGATACGTAGAACTCTCCCGCATAGGTTATTGTCCAGTTCAAGAGAGGCCAAGTTATGAGCACATAGGCCGAATATATCCTTCTCTCTGGGCATTCCTCCTCATTGATCGCGAGTCAACCGCTACTTACCGAGAAGCAAGAGCGGCACCCACGGCATGGCCAGCGGGTGGGGGGTTGATCTTTTGATGGTGAATATCTCTCAATTCCCGCACCCCAGTCCTATATCTGCCACGTCAATATCGGGTAACAGTATATAATAACTGCTGCCGTCTGCCGTCATCACCTTGAGTTCGTGATCGCCCGATCCCCCTGGACGATTCAACCAGAGGCTGGCAATGTTTCCATCGAGCAGCACACACGGGGAATTGTCGTTATTAAAGGCATCTGTGATTTTGACAGGTTCGATTGCACCGGCCGGCAAGGCCCATATATGCTCCCCATCCCAGTCCGCCTCAAAAACAATGCTTCCATCCGGGGCGTAGTCAGGGGCGTTAAGATCTGCAGTGTCCGGAAGGCCGTGAGGACTGTCGGCCGGGGTCAGGACAACACGAAAGCCGGTTCCATCGACGCCTACCTCACAGATACAGCCTTCGCCTGAGTAGGGCTCATTTGTACAGTTAAATACCACTCTATTGCCGTCCTGACTTATTGCCGGCCAATTGCTATAGGCGTAGGATGAGGCCGTTGTTAGCTCAACCGGCGTACTCCACGCGCCGCCGCTGCTCCGGGAAACCGCCCACAGATCCATGGTATGAGTTCCGCCATCGGAATAAATCACCAGATTGCCTCCTGAGGCAATTGCGAGGAACTCACCGTTTGCTCGGAGCAACGCGCCGTTTGTACGGATAACATCACCGCTTGACAGATCACCCGCCACAACAGCGAGGCAGGAATAACCGGCACAGTCATCGTCAAATCGTTCTGTTTCTAAGACAAGCCATTTTCCGTCAGGAGAAATATTCAGGTTCCGGTCCCTGCCGCCTGATGGAAGGGGTGAAAGTGAGTCGAGAGCCAGACTGACATTTTCAGGACTCGCACCTTCGAGGGCCTGAAGCCTGTAGACCTGTCCATTCCAGAGGGTGTAAGTGATATGCCCGCTCGGGGCCACATCATCATCCACAATCGTCAGGACGGCCGAACCAGGAGAGCCTAATGTTGCCCCACCGGTTGGATTGCTCAGTGTCAGGTTGAGTGTCTCGTCCTCTTCAACGTCAGAATCGTTCACAATCGATACATGGAAGGCCTTTGAGCTGCTGTCGCCGTCCGCCCACTGGAGAGTATGGCTTGCGGTTATGTAATCGCTTCCCGCCGCGGCGCTGCCGCTGGTCGTGGCGCAGTTTACGCTCACCGCTCCGGCCGTGCCGTCTGTCCGGGTCAATGTGATGGTAGCCGTTCCGGCGTTTTCACTGATAAGCGCTGTGTCTGAGCTGAACTGCAGGGTGCCCGGCTGCGGCACTGGCGTCTGGCCGATTGAAAGCCGCCCCTCACCGAGAACAACCGCGCCCCTTGAAACCGTCAGCGATCCCCTGATTCTGGTTACACCGGAGGGACTGTCGGAAAAATAACAGTCATACCCCCACCTCAAATAAATGGACTTGTCTTCAGGGTCGTCAAACAGGAGGGCTTCCGTCAGATCTACATCCTGACACAGGATGGATGATCCGTTCAAGGCCTCAGCATAGGCTTCTTGAAGTGTCTCGTACGTCGTTAAAGTGTCCTCTATCATCACCGGATTTTTCACGCATTCAATGAATTCGTACGCACCGATATCGTATCCCTGCCCCTGGGGTCTCGCAATTCCTGCATAGTCAATGGCTGGGACCCCATCTGACGTTCCGGTGTCGATACATGGGGATGTGGGAGATAAATGATAATTGCCGCCTGTTAGATCAACAAACTCAGGATTGCCCTCTGTGCAGTTCACATCGCCGGAAATGTGAGTCTGCCATGCTGTCAGACCTCCTGAAAACTCACTATCAGGTCTATTGTCTTCAAAATGAGCGATTCCGCCTTCTATGTAATAGCGGTTATTCCTCATGGCGGGCATACCGGAAAGTGCGCTCAGCCCCCCCAATTCATCTTCATCGGTGTACCTTATCTCTATGGCACTCGTATTCATAGTCCTTGATTGAACCACAATATTGTTTCTGATGACCGGGTTTATGGAGGGCGGACGTCCGGCCTCAGGCTCCCAATCCTGAAATGTGACACCGAAATAGAGGCCGGAATGTCCACCCTGAGCCACATCCACAAGGGTATTATTGTATATTTTCGCATCTTTGGCTGCATACATGCCAATGCCGGCATATTGGGTATTGATGACTATAGAGTTTCTGACCATGCCGTCGATGTTTTCATAATAATCCGGGTTAACCACGGTATCAAAGAATTCCGGGCTGGTATCGAATCCCACCAGAATGCCGGCTCCCCCGCAGTTTTCCACCCAACAGCGGTCAATGATGAGCCCGCTGGCGCCTCCTTTTGCATACAGCCCAGTGGCCGAAATGTCGTGGATGTAGCATTCCTGCACCAGCATCCGGTCCCCGTTCACGTTGTCAATGGCTTCCGCGCTGTCCGGAGCCCTTCTCCCCGAATTGTAGATTTCGCACCGGCGAATGGTAATATCATCGCATCCGGGCGTAACCTTGACGCATGCCTGGCCGGTGTCATGAATCTTGCAATCCTCTATGATGATATTGCAGGCACCACTCCTGTCGTTGGGATCACCCCAGTCCCATTTTGTATTGAACTTGATCCCATACCAGTAGCCGCCGATCACTTCAACTCGCTCTAATGTGCTGCCGTCGGAATCAACATCAAAAATAACGGCTATGATTTCGTCTTCACTATTTATCTCAGACTGAATAACAGCCCATTCACCGGTCATTGATCGTATCGTAATGCTTGCCTTCCTGATTCTTATGTTTTCACCGTATGTTCCAGCCCTTAGGATAATTATATCCCCCGAGACCACCACATTATCAAGCACATGCTGGATTGTCCTGTAAGGGCTGCCTATTGAGCCCGTTCCCGTGCTGTCGTTACCGGTTGTGGAAATATAGTACTCAGCCGCGAGAGCAATCGATGGCACAGCCGAAAAGCACCAGAAGACCAAAATGATTCCAATAAATGCGGCCTTCAACCTAATTTTTGTTTTCATTGTTCTTCCCGTTATACTTCTCATCCAAAATCCATCATATTTCAGCCTTAACCCGGATAACTGGAAAAGTGCCTAAAGTGAGCTAAAGTGAATTAAAGTGCCTAACCCGGATAAACCGGAAAAGCTCAGAGTTCAAAGCTGAAAGCTCAAAGCAAAAGATAGAACATCGGGTTTAAAAAGTTCAATGTCCCTCAGTACCGTCGTAAATCCTTTGTGGGATGAGCTTTCCGGGCACTGTAAAAAATTTCGTGTGCTTTTTTTCACAGGACTCACCTGCCGGGTTCGCCAAAAGTGAATAACAGGTCGCAGTATGTTAAACCCATAACACCGTCTCCGCAATCCATCACATCTCTATCAATGGTTTCATTGGGGCTGGATTGTTGATCTCCCTATGCGATCTCGAAAAATATGAGCAAAAATATGACCAAGGCTACTGTGGGAGAGGGACAAGTCCTTCACGGATCGAGGATCCACATAGGGAAAGACGTTGCTTACAAACTGATTCTAAAACCATGAAAAGATACAACAATTCAGCTAAGGCTCTCCTATGATCGTGTTTCCACCATAGGATCTTGTGGTTATCGGTTTCTGTAATGTTATGGGTACATTTTGCGATCCGGAATAAGAGCCACCCCTTATGGACAAGGTTCCGTATTTGGCAATGGCATTGTATCCTTCTGAAACGGTATTGTACGGATACAGCTTCGTACCCAGTTCAGCCCCGCCATGATTCCCATCCACATAAACAACCGAATATGGAAGATATTCAATGCCATTAGCGTTTCCAAGATTCCCGGAGCCATTGCGCAGACAGAGGTGGTACGAATTATTTCCCAAGGAGATCCCGATGGTTTTATCCCTCTGCTGAATTCTGCTCGTGTGATTATTTCCTGACCCATACAAAAACCGGATCGGGCCGTCCCTGCCGAGTTTAACTGCAATGTTTACCGGCCTGGCCAAGGCATCCCACCTGGTATGGGCTTGCCATCGAATGGTTACCCAATCAGATGATGATGATGTAAAAATGTCATCCCCAGATATAGCCGTGGTCAGATCATCCCACAAAGGCGCGATGGCTCTTTTCCCTATCAGACCGCTGACGCTGTTTTGCCAATCGCTTGAGCCGGGGTTATTGAGGTAGATGATACCATTGGAATCCACCCAAATCCTTGAATATGCCTGGCCGCCGTACGGGAAACTGAAAGGGAGACTGAATTCCCAGAAACTGTCATCCGCACGCCAGTTTCTTGCGGTCCCCCCCGTTGGGAAGGTTTCCTGAACTTCAGTTTGAGTATAGCCCCTTGTCTGTGCATATGTTCCCAGCAAAGGATTGTATGGTGTGTTTTCCTCAATGCCATAAAGTGATAGTCTTCTGCCCAGATCCCAGGGATTGCTATAATAGCTGGGGTGCTCTCCCCCATTATCTCCGCAGGGTACCGACGCAAGGCCCTCAGACTGAACCGTATCATGGGCAAGTGCATATAAATACGACTCTTCCATGCTGACAACGTCGTCTTCGTTGGCATCTGCGTCCCCAGGATTTGCCAACGCATGCGTCAGGTAGTAAGAAAATTCGTCGTAATCGGTAGCGTTGCCCGAACCTCCATAGGAAAGTTCCCAAAATCGGGAGGCGGATATGAGGACCCTATTTTGTCCGTAAAGATCATCCAGCATGCCGCCTGAAAAACATTGTTCAAAAATACAGACAGTAGCCAGGGTAGTCACCCTATTTACCTCTTGGGCGAAGTCCGCATCAGAGATGGAGGTGTTATTCCAGAGCCACAAATGAACATCCGGATCATCCCAGGGACACGCGTCATCAGATCCTCCATGATTTGTGGTGAAGATATAAAGGATATCATCCTGGTCCAGGTCCCTTTCCAAATCATCGAAAACATCCGTTATGTTCGCGGCCGTCGCGCTAAATCCGGTATCGTTATCCCCATCCCCATCCAAATCCAAGGGAGAGTTGGTATTATTGGAGCGATCTAATGCAGTACTGGTTCCGTCACTGATAAGCACATAAACATGATCGTCGAGAAAGCCATGGTCCATTAACGTCTCATAGAAGAACGAGCAATCATTCCAGTAGCGCACATGGTTACTACTGCTGTTAATGCCCCCTGAAATGATGACAGCCCACCGTCTCTCGGCTGGGGTAGTTTCCAAATGTGCCAATTTAATGTCCCTCTCCCTTAAAATGCCCAAAGGCTTCAATTGGTTTATGCGGTATCCGGGTTCCGGAACAGGCGTGGTCAGTTCCCTGAAAAGATGAAGATCTGTAGGAGGTAAGGTCGCCTGTTTCACGATGATATCACCCGTCTCATTCACCAGCACAAACCTGCAGGCGTGTTCCCAGTTGGCCTGAGGGGCATCGTCAATGAAAAACAGCCATCCTGACCCTTCCCCCATATCAATCCTTCCTTTGGCATTCTCGGAAGTTACACTGCCTTGAAATTTATCGGGGTATACATAAATGCGCCGATTGCCAACCGCATGCCCCAGCAGGCGATCTACAAGCCAGTCATAGGCCTGTTTTTCTGATATCAGATTCGCTGTTCCGCTGAACTTATCACTTCTGATGTTGTCCATTAACACATAGCCAGTAAGGTTCAATGGTATGCTTTTGAATACTTTCTGGGTTACTTCTCCTGAAACAGAGACAAATGCCACATAGTGAAAGGCGGTCTTAGTGGAGCTGTCGGCGAAGGAAAAGAGCCAGCCTGGTCCTTGGCCCAGACTGGTCTTAACACATACTGTTTCTATATAAACTGGTCCACTAACTTGATTAGGATTACCTAAGATCCGTATATCCCCCGGGCGATTATCAAAACGCTCTGCAAGGAGTCGATCGTAAGCATATTCAAAAGAGGTTATCTGGGCATGACATACCCTTATAAGAAATAAAGGCGCTAAAATCAGGAAAAAAAACAGGAGATAGCCAAAAAAGCAATACAAACCTGAAACCCTTGGACAAATACACGCCATGGTCTATCCCTCCTTGTACATTGAAGTGAGTAACAAGAGGCTATTTATTCTATTAAGACATCTAAGGTGAAGTGGAGTTATCAAATAGCAGCAAAAGTAACCATGGCATGGCCCTCGTCCTGACGACAATTTCTGCTGGATGCCAGAAGCCGCCATAGTTTCTATACCCGGCGCTTGATGATGCGCCGATGCCTGCAGGTTGCCCAAAGGTGGATAGGAGGTCGTACCCTGTTGAACCCATATCTTCACCCCCGCCGCTCAAAACATCCCTTTCAATGGTGTAATTGGCACTGGATTGTGAACCTCCAAATGCGATGCCGGAAAATACCAGCAAAACTGCCACGGCAAGCGCACAGCCTATTCGAAATCCTTTTGTGTTCAGGGTCATGATCTGAATCTCCTTCTTGAGATACCTCATTAACCGGTAAACCCGTCTAGTTGCTATCCATGTCTCCTTGAAACAAGACTACTGTCCGATAATCACGTTTCCAACAGGGGCACCCAGAATCACGGACTTGCTAATGACCATACTCTCATCATAAGAACCCGTTACGATACTGACGGTCTCGCCCGATATAGCGCCCGCTATTCCCTCACCCACTGTGTTGTATGGCCGAAATATGGAGCCGTCTTCCAATGCAGCCGGATGACCCTTGTCAACGTATATAACGTTTTGCCCTTCAAATTCTTGTATTGCCTGTTTAAGGCCGGCGTTTTTGAAACTCGTTCCCTTATGATTTGGGCAATCTCCGGTGGTATGAATTCCTATTACTACCCCGTTACTGTCCACGATTACCGGGCTTCCACTGTTGGCACCAGCCGTATCAACTTCATATTGGATGTAGACACGGACTGGCCCGTCAGTAAATTCACCCGAGAAATTTCCTGAATCGGTTTGGAGAGTTAGACTATCTTTGTTTAAATCCGAGGATTCAGAGCACCCAGGTGGTTCGGCATCTCCTCCGAATCCTGTGACGCGCACTGTGGTGGGCGTTTCATCGAGAGACAGACGGTAAAAGGCCCCCTGGGCTTGAACAGGCGACAGGCCGGTGATGCTATTCGTTCCGCATTTGAACACGGCGTAATCATCTCCATTGCCGCCATCCACCTCTATGGGATACCCGCTGCTAAAATGAACAAAATATATATCCTCCGATTTGGCCTCATTTGGAAATCCGTCACACCTAGAAGGCGGTACGTTAAAATGAAGTAAAGGGCCATTGTCTAACCTACAGTGCCCAGCTGTCAATAGCGCACCGTTTGAGATAATATACGCGCTGCAAGTATCACCGGTTGTGTTTTGCCGAAGGCGACCAACTCTGGGATCATCTGTGGAAACACGATCATCTGTACCGCAGATGCCTGCAAAGTCGTCTGAGGAGTCAAGGGAATCTCTGGCATTTGTGTCGATTCTCAATTTGTCTGCAGTTATTTCTTCAAGACGAAAATAGATTCCGGTTTCTCCGTGGGCTACGTGAAGCTTCACCTCCACCGAATCACCATTGAAGTAGGCGCTCGAATTATTATAATCGCCCAGACTCTGTTCATTAAAACGCTGGAGCGCACCATCTTTCAGCGAGGTTATAGTGACATAGCTTTTCTTGCCAAGATGATAACTTCCAAAATGCAGACGCAGCCAACGCGCACCCTCGAGATGAACAATCTGCTTAAAGGTAATTTTAAAACCGTCCACTACACCATCGTGAATTCCGGAGTCCAGTGTGTATGCCTGCCGGGAAGAGGGCAGGGTCTTCGCTGCCGTGTATACGGGGGCCAGGAAGAAAAGCATTAAACTCAAACCTGATATCAGTTTCCTGAAAATATATCTCGTGGGCATAGACAAAACCTCCTTTTGAAAGGTGCTTGTGAATTATTTGCGAGTGCAAAGGCCGCATCCGAAACCTATTGCAGTGTCACGAGTACTAAAACCAGACCTTTCCCTTGATGATGGGAAGTCATTGCTTTGCCTAAGATTGCACCTTGTGCCTTTGCGTAATCGGTAACCTTCATGGCATGTCCCGGTGTATCAGATGTTGTTAGCAGGTCGCCCGGCTCGATATGTCCATTGGAAGCGTCGGCCAGACAGTAGACGCGACCAGTCAATGCTACGGGGTTTGCGCCATCGGCCTTTGAGTCTTTCTGTCCCATCAGCATGCCTGGGTTTACACCGCCGGCACCGCTGATTATACCGGCAACTCTCTTATCATGGGCCTTATGGCTGACTATCAAGTCTCCTGGATGTTCAGGATCTATGCTTACGACCATACCTGGCGAGGGAGATATGCCCTCAGTTGTTTTTCTAATATCAAACTGCTCGGACAGGTCAGAACCACCGGTGATTTCCAACACTTTCATGACTACACGTCCTACAAAGCTACCAGCATAACCGTTTGTTCCAGCGGTTGCGATAATGCCAGGGCCCACCCCGTAGTTAACTGCCAACACCCCGGCTTGATTGGGATCTATACTGTTAGTGATCGCATGGACAGCGGAGCCTGTGGTGCTTTCACTGTAGATTCCATTGCCGTTCGAGGCATGCACGTAAACCCCTGTCCCGTTCGAAGCTTGCACGTAAACTCCTCTCCCGGAAAAGGCAACTGCATGGATAGCATCGGTACTCCGCCCAAGCTCTGCGTAATTTCCGGAAGGGCTGTGGACGCCCAGCACTCCAAGCACGTCGCTCTCTCCCTTCACACCCGCACCTGAAACAGATGCACCATGTACTCCCACAGCGCCCTGGCTGAATGCGAGGCCATCCACACCATGGCTGCCTGTGCCCAGAGCGCCGTAGTTGAAGGTTGGCCCATGCAACCCGTATACACCGACGAAATTGGTAGTGAGCCCATGTACACCGGCGTTGCTGACACTGATTCCATGCACTCCTATGCCATTAGCCGTGCTTTCACCCTGCATGGCGCTGCCGTTACTTGAGTTACTGGCAGATACAATCGGACCTGTATTTGAACCGCTCAAAGTCAGGGGTACCGCAACCGCCAGGCTTACATCATTAGATGTTCCTCCCCCTGAAAGGCCGGCACCTGCTATAACTGCTGTAATATCGCCTGTACCCCCTGAAGCAACGTCGTCAACCCCGTCCGCAAAGCCTAAGGGTACGCCGGCGAGCCTGCTCCAGTTGACAGTAATATCATTGGGAATTTGTGCATCAGTGGCAGAGCCGGTGACCTGGGAGAAGGAATGAGAGTGGCTGGTCGAAGCGAAGGCAGAAGCATCCTGCCCGTCTAATTTGTCCGCATTAACGGCAAAGGCAACGCTCGTGATCTTCTGCCTCGGGGTCATTTCCGAATCGGTGCCGGCTTTCACTCCAAGGTAAAGGGGATCAATAAAATGGGACGGATTGAGCGGCGTGGTATTTCCGAGGATTATGCTGTACACCCCGTCGGTGACCGGCACACTGTGCGTTTCCGACCACAGAGGACCCCCTCCGCTTGAGCCAACATATAATGAAAAAGTCATGGATACATTTCCATTAACCGGTGTACCCCCGGAATCTGTCAGGTAACCCTGATAATTCATCGTCATGGGGACCAGCGCATGGACCATGATGCACGTCGTCCCTAACAGAAATAATAGGCCAAAGACATTAACCAGGTATTTCACACTCCTCATTTTTCTCATTTCCCTTACCTCCTTTTTGCTTTAACTGTTTTCCCGATATTTCCATATAATTTGCCAGGTGTTCAGGTCTTTCTGAACACATGGTACCAAGCATCAAAGACCCCCGCTCCGCCATATTTTAGATGCCGTTCGCCCGCGGTTAGTCCCGCGCATAAGGAACTGCCGTTTACTGCACTGTTACATTATAACCCTTCAGTGTGATAGGCCGATCAATAACGAGCGATCCGGCTGAGAAGGTGTTCGTGGATCCAGCCTTGAATACGAGTGTTGTTCCGTCCGGCACACTTGCCAATGCTTCATCAATGTCCTCGTATGGATTGTCCGGGGAGCCATCACCAGCGTGGGGCGCTCCGACAAACCTTACCACGTCACGAGGGGCGATCTGTGTGAGATGTTTTTGATGGAGGTCGTAAACCAGGCTATCCAGAGAAAACCATCCATCATCTCCGCCACCGTGACCCATATTCATCTTGAACTGTCTGTCAGGATCTGTACCTTTGTTGTACCCGTAAGCAACAAAAATATGGCAGCTATAGGGAGCATCACAACCGCTGAATTCCAATGGCCTGAACCATAGTATCTCCTCGGTCATCGCATTAATGTCTGCATCACCATAGGTGTCGTCCGGGTCATACCGGAAATGGTCCACTATAGCGGTTTGAACGTTATAAAGCGCGCATCCGGAATCCCAAACGCCGTAATCCATCCCGCTGGCAATCCCAACGTGGGAACAGATCTTTGCCACTTCAGAATCTCCTGCATCAACGGGGTCCGAATGTCCGTTCTGTATGATGCTCCAATTATAGGTGGAAGCTCCAAAATTCGCGGAACAGGTTGTCGTTGTTTGGGTCATACTGCCCCACAGGTTCGCCAGTGCCGTATGATACCCCGGATCAGGACTTATATTGAGTGCTGTGTTGAAAATCCCTCCGTCCCAGTATCCATTCATTCGCAGTCTGCCTCCATCTGCGGCAGTCCATTCCAGACGCCCGCCGCCGCCCCAGTTTGCTGGAATGCCTGGATCAGCGGATAACGGTTCTTCATCCCAGTTGTTTCGCCATCTGAAATTATAATTGACACTTCCAGAGCCTACACCTGTATTTGGCCATTTCCAGTAATACATGATTTGAACTGCTGCTGTTGCGCCACAACCAACAACGGTACGTTCATCGGGGGGCGTGAGCATTGGGCATTGGTCGTTATACGGTGAACCCTGATGCCAGAGAGACGTCAGTCCAAGTTCCATCATTACCGGTTCACCGATTTGTTCTACCAAATGCTCAAGACCCTTTGGAACATGGCCTGAAATCAAGCCCTGCCAAAATGAACGGCGATTCGAAAATGCGCTTTCAAACTTCTGTAATACCGAGGTCCTTTCTTTTAATCCTCTACTAAGATTTTCTACCCGTGTGGCAATCCGCCATAGAATGTATTGGTAGTGTCGATTCTCTGGGTCATACACGCCTTCCGGGCTGTACCAATAGACCGGAAGAACCAGGTCATCTGCGCCACACAGGCAGAAACCGCCTCGAGAAAGATAGGCAACAAAGCCAACCCTTTTCCCCTTTTTTCCAAAAGCTTCCATTTTTCTTATCACCGCATCAGGCCGGGCGTCTGCGGTCACATATCGAACCCAGGTCTGTACTGCAGATCTCACTTCTTGTTCTGTCAGTTCCTTTGGTTCGGCAATAACCGGATTCAACATAAAATTAAACACCAAAAACAGACCAAGGGCGAAGCATTTTCCAATAGCACCGGCAAAGATTCTTTCCATTTTATCATTCCCCCCTTTGATGCGTTATCATGCTCAATGTACCGTCCAAGCGAAAGGTTATGGATAGATTACCAGTTATGGGGGCTCCTACGGCACCGGCAGGGACCTCTTTGTAAACCGCCTTCACAAAGGGAGCACGATACACATGGGCTTTCGCCAGTTCTTGAGTGTGAGATTGGATCTCGGATTGTTATATTTTCGTGGTAGGGTCCAGTCCTCAGGGTAATAATATCACCCGTTGTGGACACGTTATCGTTGTAGCCTGTTGAACCCATATCACCACCACCACTGCTAACAACATCCTTTTCAATTGTGTAATTGGCGCTGGATTGTTGTCCACTGTATGCGAGGCCGCAAAATATGATTGACATTGCCATGGCAAGGGAGCAAATGATATAATATCTCTTTCTTCCCATACCTATCAGCATGACCTCCTTTTAACTGTTCAAATAACTCAAATCACCAAATCTTCAATTGCCGCCGCGAACACACCATGCGTGGGATCCGGCGACGGTTTTGGTCCCAATGTTCCTGGAGCCACTGTAGAAGGCCAGGTACCATGAGAAGTCTGTGCTGCTGGCGTCGGTAGTCGACGACCAGTATGTCGACTGCAGACCAGTGAATGGGTCGTCCTCTGACTACTTATCTGTACCCGCAGTATTGGATAAAGTTGGATTGTAATAGCCAAAATCGATCAGGCTGTGCTGTTCCGTTACATTGGGCAGACGCCAGTCGCCTGCCGATGAACCGTCGGTGAGACCGCAATCGCCTTGGTTGCCGAAACAAGGCGTACAACCATCGTACAATGCAGCACAATAATCAATTGCCGTATTCCAATTGACGGCACCACCAGCGCAATTAGCATCCTTCAACCAGATCAAGCCTGTCAGATTATCCGTCACCGTACCGTTGTTGTTATCCGTAAACCGAGGGGTGGGCCAGGTAACACCCTTTGCCAGATTACCATCGTCATGGGCACGATAGGGCGTGGTCTGTCCGGTCCTCTGCGGAGGTGCATAATTCTTCTTTTTAGTTGGTATGACATAGAAATCAGCTGCATACACCAGGGTCCACAACTCAAGATAAAACCAAAAACCAACAAACAAACCCAAAACATTTTTGTCACGACATTGTCCTCCTTATTGGCAAAAGATTGAATAACATAAGATCGGCCGATGCTCGTACTGCGCCATCTCTAAATCGTCCTCTCAATAATTGGCAGCGAATAGGGAAAACCTGCCCCGTGAAATAGGATTTTTCATTCATTCTTGATGGTCATGTAAAAAGTTTCCAAGGCCGTAACGGCTGTTTTCTGGCTTTTTACGAGTTCATCATCCTTAATTATCAATTCTATCACAGCCCGGTTACCAGAGGGTCACATTGAAGTTTTGTTGCGCGGCATCTTGCGCGCTTTCAGGCCAAAGATCCTCCATAAGACGATCCCTTGGAAACTCTTGTGGGCCACGGGTCACAAGGGCCTTCAACAGGGTCTTGGCCTGATTTCTATCCCATTCATCTTCATCCATTTTAACATTGCCTCGAAATATCTCAAAACCACCCAGGGCTTGAATGCGAAGCCGGGAAACGGTTGCGCGGTGAATGGTCATGCGGACGGGACCTCCGATTCCTTTAAATGGGAAGTGGCTAAGGTCGATTTTCCCTGTGCCGCCTGTCCCAGGATTAAAATTAACCGCTTGTCCTTGTTCTTTTCAAGTGCCTTTATCAGGCGAGGTCGGTATAGAATATTGGGCAACCGGGGTGGGGTGATCTTATAGATGCTCACTGGAGGAACCATTGGCGTAGCCTTTATTGAGCCTTTCAGGCTTATCAGTAGAGATAGATGCAGGGTGTCACATGCCGTGACCCGGAGCTGATATTGTCGGTCCGAGTAAATAGAAACTCTATGATTCTATGATTGCATAGTTATACTAATCTGGTCAATAGCAATAATACTCATGGGCGATTGCCGGCCCAGTTCCAAGGTTATTGTTTTCACCCAAAGTCAACGGGTGCTTCAATCCTGTGATCTTCAACTAACATCATTTCCTTATGTCAAATAGACACAAATCCTGTCCCATTCTTACACTCCGATTTTTGTCTCTCGCAGAGCCCTCAGAGATCACAGCGTTTTTCAAGCTAATTAATTGGAATAAATAGATTTGTAGGCTTAGTACATGGATGAAAACGCCTTTGCCAATGACGAGTATACCCAGTTCATGAATGAAGCGCTGGTAAACGGACCTAACGCGTTCCTGCCGTCCTATGACATCGGCGCCGCCATAGAGTGGGAGATCGGTGGGTTTTCCGTGAAAGGCGTTGCCATGGCCATGGGGAGCAATGGTGAAGAGGGAGAATTTGATGAGCCGTACAACGCCTATTTCATACAGTTTGGTTACGCCGTCGATTTCGGCTTAGGGGAAGGAAACTACCGGTTGATTTTGGGCATGTCCAGCGATGATTTCAGCAATGTCGCCAAAACGAGTAAAGAACGGAAGAGTTGCGCTATAGCCTCCTTTGACCAGCAATTAGGTGAGATCCTCGGGGCGTGGATCCGGTTCGGCTGGCAGAATGACGAGGCGGCCGTTATTTATAAGGCTATATATTCGGGTGGCCTTAATATCAGCGGGAAGCTCTGGTACCGTGAGGGCGACAACATCGGAATAGGCTATGCTCACCTGAGGGGCGGCAACCTGGACGTGGGGCACACAGACGTATTCGAGATCTATAGCCGGTTTGCGTTAAATGACATATTTGCTGTTACAGGGGACGTGCAATACATGAAGGACTCGATGAAAGAGGAAGACAGCCCGAAAGGCTGGATCTTCGGTCTGCGGATGACCGCGGAATTTTAGGGTAATATTATGCACATATCTGAAGGAGTTTTGTCCGGTCCGGTCCTGATCTCAGGGATTGCGTTAGCTGCGGCGGGTACGGCCATTGGACTAAAAAAATTGGATTACGACCGTATTCCCCGCGCCGCGATCCTTTCCGCCTCTTTTTTTGTGGCCTCCCTGATTCATGTTCCCGTCGGGCCTTCAAGTGTTCATCTTATCCTCAACTGAATTGTAGGGCTCATCCTTGGATGGGGCGCTTTCCCGGTCATATTAGTGGCCCTGACGCTCCAGTCTATGTTATTCCAGTTCGGAGGTATCCCAACCCATTATCCACAAATCGGGGGAATGACAAATGAACCTCAAATTCCTTTCACTATAAACCTTAAAACATCAAAGCCAAATCCCGAGTGACCGGCAGGCGGAAAGCCACGGGTCCCACATGACATCTGATCTCTGCCCTCTGGTCTTTGACTTCTTGTTCTTGGACAGGACTGACAGGATTTGCAGGGTATAATGCACAAATCAAGATGTGACACCAGTTTCCTTCGCTGGCTCTTGGGCTGCTTGGAGAAATCTATGAAATCTGCGAAACCTGTGGACCCAAACATTGTCCTGGAGAGCCGATGGAAGTCAATATTTCTGATTTAACCTGGGATCAGTTTATCTACCCGAGAGGAGGTAAAAGCGAGAAAACCATTAACGCGTATGTTGAAGCGCTTGAGATCGGCGCTCAATTTCCGCCAATCAAGATTCAAAGGGTCTTCAACTATGCAGATGGACTGAAGAGGCTCTCGCAGAAAAACTCGGGGTAATACGGCAGACAGTAAATACCTGGATCTCAGACATTAGAGCACGCCAAAGGGCTGACCGCGACATCATTATCATCCGGTTAAGCCGCCTTGGCTGGACGCAAGATGAGATCGGGAAGGTGGTGGGGATGAGCCGGGGCAGGATCACTCAAATTGTTAATAATGCCAATTTTGGCGAAATTAACAATTTGCTCTCCCAGGGCCGGGACATGGAATATATTGCCAGACATTACAACATGGATCTTCCCCTTGTGTGGGCCTTACGATTAGAAGGAAAAACGGATCAGGAAAAATTCAAAGAGCTTGGGTGGGGACTTCGCACCTGGGATCAGTGGAAATTTAACGAATGCGATGAACGATTCGGAGACGACTGGCCCGGAAGGATACCGGCCCAACTAATTGCGCACACCCTCTTCTATTTCACAAAACCCGGCGATCTTGTCCTTGATCCAACCCGCCCGCCTCGCCTGCGCGAGAGCAATGGCGGGCAGGTGGCCGGCGGTGGCGTTGTCTCTGATGTGTGCCTTCTCTTTGAACGAAAATGTCAATCTTTTGATCTTGCAGTTAAGGATAATCGGCCTGAGATATTGTACCATCACTGGGACCCCCGGAGCTGGAAGTGGCCGATCACAAAAAAACCGGATCTGATCTTTTTTGACCCGCCCGCCTCGCCTGAAGGCGAAGCCGATGGCGGGCAGGTCCACCCTATTACATCAAAAAAGAGAAGGCATACAGTGAAAAAGCAAATGAGAAAACTCCTTCAATCTCATCCTATACAAAGGAGGAATATGAGAAATTTCTTAAAGGCTTTTTCCTGCTCGCCCATAAAAACGCAAAACCAACGACTAACATGGCCTTCCTGAATGCTGATTGGCGGGATTTTGAATCCACACCAGCCTCAAAAGAGAAACCCGATAAGTCTATTACAATATTTGACTACCACAGGCTTCTATCTAAAACAGGATGGACAACAACCCATCGAATAGAATGCCCCCTGTCCTCTGAACGTTTAAGCGGAAACCAGGTACAGAGAATGCAGGACAAACGTATTCTCGGAACTGTTGGAAGAACCCTGTTAATCGCGAAAAGAGCATAATGAACC
>Ga0222696_1000462_pt1 | contig 19380 bp, 18 predicted proteins | sample AntAcemetage1400_FD_179817 | JGI IMG/M metagenome (GOLD analysis project Ga0222696, IMG submission 179817) | Saline water microbial communities from Ace Lake, Antarctica - #1400 | ecosystem: Environmental > Aquatic > Non-marine Saline and Alkaline > Saline | place: Antarctica: Ace Lake... | reverse complement strand
TTTCCGGAGAGACATAGGTATGTAGCCGCCGGGTGGCCTTGAATTCCAACACCCTGTCCGCTTCTTTAAAGCCCTTCTCCACGTCCCCATGCCCTTCCACGTGCTCCACCTCTAGATTTCCATCGGGAAAATCCTCGGGATGGGCCAGGGGCGCGTCAGGTTTCAATGCCTCTTCCACATTCAAAAGAAAGGGGCGTTGCTCCCACTTCACCTGGATCAGTCTGAGGGCCTCATCGGCGATATGCTCGGTGTCCGCAACCACGGCAGCCCCTGTGGGCTCTCCTTCGAAATGGGCGACCTTTGGAATGGGGGCTATGGCCGTGGGGCCGTGCCCTCCCAGATCGGCCACATCCGGCAGTTCAGGGTCGTCGTATCTCAGGATGCCCCGTACGCCGGGCAGCGCCTCCGCTCTACTGGTATCCATATGCTTGATTTCCGCATGGGGATAGGGGGACGTCAGGAATTTCAGATAAAGCATTCCGGGTAACTGGACGTCCATGGTGTATTCGGCCCTTCCGCTTGCCTTTTCCGTGCCGTCCAGCCGCCGAATATCCTTTTTGCCAATTTGATCGAAATCTTTAAGAGGGTATTTGTCAAACCCGACATTATCCTCCATTTCAATCATCCGGTCGTATTCTGTTTGTACGCTCATCCTATTTCGCTCCTTCCTTGTGTCCCAGTTTCTCGGCGGCCTCCATGATGGCCTTTGGATGCTGCGGGTAAGTCCCGCACCGGCAGAGGTTGCCGCCCAGGGCCTCCCTGATCTCTTCCTCTTTCGGGTCGGGATTGCGGTCCAGCAAGGCCTTGGCCGTGGTGATGAAGCCGGGGGTACAGTAGCCGCACTGCATGGCGTGATGCTTCACATAGGCCTCCACGAGCGGGTGTCCGGCATCGGCAATTCCCTCCGCCGTCTCGATGGTGTTCCCATCGCACTCGATGGCCAGGGTCATGCAGGAAAGGATCGGCCTTTCGTTCATGATCACCGTGCATGATCCGCAGGCCCCCCGGTCGCAGAACATCTTGGGGGAGGTAAGCCCCAGCTTGTCGTGGATCAGGTAGTTCAGGGTCCACTCCGGTTGCACCTGGATCTGGTATTCGTCCCCGTTGATGGTCAACCGGATCATCCCCTCCGGCATAGGCGCCGGCTCGCCAGCGTGTGCTGTCAGGGCATGATTTTTCAGGTCCTCAAATGCCTCAAATTTCGTGCTGCAATAGGGACACAGATATTTGCTCGTTTGCTCTTCCATTTTTTACGACCTCCTTGCTTGATACTGGATGCTTGATGCTTGATGCTGGTTGGGGCAAAACGGAAATTCCGCCTTCAGTATCATCAGTCAGAAAGCTCTTCCATGTTTTTTGTCAAAACAGAAGAAAACCCCTTATTCCCTTCACTTAACGTAAGGATCTTCCACAAGAAACCAGTATCCAGAAACCAGTATCCAGCATCCAGACTTAACCGTTTACGGTCTTGAGACTCCTTAAAAAGACCGACTGGCTGATGCGGTTTTCATAGTCTTTCTTGAAATATTTGAGGGAGTCCAGCACCGGCACAGGGGCCGTCTGCCCCAGACCGCACAGGGAGGAGAGCATCATGGTCCGGCTCAGTTCCTCCAGCACGGGGATGTCTTCCTCTACCCCTTCACCCCTATTGAGTCGCCCCAGAATCTCCACCATCACCTCGGTCCCCTCCCGGCAGGGGGTGCACTTGCCGCAGGACTCCTCGTTCAGAAATTCCATGGTCCGGTACACAAAATCCACCACGTCCCTGCTTTCATTAAATACCATCACCGCACCCGAACCCAGCACCGTTTCATAGGACAGAGGCGTTTGGAGCATTTCGCCAGGGATGATGGCACCGGTGGATCCCCCCACCTGCACCCATCCAACGTCCTCGGCACCGGCCAGGTCCACCACCAGTTCCCGGAGGTCGCACCCAAGCTCCATCTCGTAGACCCCGGGCCTTTCTACATCCCCGCTCACACAGAACAGCTTGGTCCCCTTGCTCTGCTCCGTGCCCAGGGCGGCGTACCCGGTGCCCCCCTTTAGAATGATGTGGGCAATGTTCACCAGGGTTTCCACGTTGTTGATGATGGTCGGCTTTTCAAAGAGACCGCTTTCGGGAGGGAAGGGCGGCCGGAATCTCGATTCCCCACGTTTGCCCTCTATGGAATTCATCAGGGCCGATTCCTCTCCGCAGATATAGGCCCCGGCACCTTCCCGGATCTCGATCTCAAGGTCCTTGAGGTATTCCCTCTCTTTGGCCTGTGAAACGGCCTTCAAGAGCCCTTCCAGGAGATAGCGGTATTCGGCACGAAGATAGATGTAGGCCTTTTTCGCACCGATGGCATAGGCCGAAATGGCCATCCCTTCCAACAGGGAGAAGGGGTCGTGCTGCAGGATATAGCGGTCCTTGAACGTCCCCACCTCCCCCTCGTCGGCGTTACAGATGAGGTACTTTTCATCCCCGGGGGATTTCCGGGCCAGTTCCCATTTGGCCCCGCAGGGAAATCCGGCCCCCCCGCGGCCCCGAAGTCCCGAGGCTTTGACCTCGGCGATCACCGCATCGGGCGACATCCCAAGGGTCTTTTCCAGGGCCTTGAACCCGCCCTGTCCCTCGTAGCTCTGGATATCTCCGGGGTCGATCTTCCCACAGTTTTTCAGTAAAATCCTTTTCTCCGGCACGGCATTGTCCTCCAGATTATCAGTCGTATGATTTTAGTATCTCCACCATCTTCTCGGGCGTCAGATCGCCATACACTTCATCATCTACCAGCATGGCAGGGGCCTGGTCGCAGGCCCCAATGCAGTTGGTCAGTTCAAAAGTAAACCGGCCATCAGCGGTCGTTTCTCCCGGACTAATACCCAACTCCTTTTCAATGGCCGCGGCCATCATCACTCCGTCTTGAAGAAAGCAGGGCACACTCTTGCAGATGCGGATCACATGCCGGCCCAGCGGCTTGGTGGACAGAAAAGAATAGAAGGTGGTCACCCCGTAGACATCCCCTATGGGCAACTGCAGGGTTTGGGCAATACCGGCCATGGCCCCTTCAGATACATGTCCGCCTTTTTCCTGTTCCTCCTTGATCATGTTCAGCAGTTCATTCCTCTCCATATCAACACACCCCCTTATCCGGTTTGGTCAATGCACTGGTCGGGCAGTAGTCGATGCAGATGCCGCAGTCCCGGCATTCCTCCTTGTCCAGGGGAACGTCACAATCCACTACCACCTTGGACCGGAACCCCCGGTAGGCCATGCTGAAAACATTCTTCTTGGCGATCTCGGTGCAGGCCCTGACACAACGCCTGCACAGAATGCACCGGCCCATGTCCCTTTGCACATAGGGGCTTATCTCCTCTATGGGATAGGCACGTCGCTGCCTCACCTGAAATCTGGGTGGGCCTACCTCTAACTCCGCTGCAAGGTTGTGCAGCTCACAGTCTTTGGCGCATTCATCGGTCACGCACGGCCCTGTGTGACCGGCTAACAGAAGCTCCACCACCGTTTTCCTGGCCGCTAGAACCTTGGGTGATCGGGTTTGAATCACCATCCCTTCAGTAATAGGCGTGTGGCAGGAGGCCACCAGCCTTGGCGTCCCTTCAACCTCCACCACACAGATCCGGCAGTTGCCATCCGGCGTCAAATCCGGACTGTGACAGAGCGTCGGGATGTTAATGCCAGCTTCACTGGCAGCCTCAAGGATCGTCATTGCTTCAGGACCGCTCACCTTTTCATCGTCGATCACTACGTTTATATCAGCCATCTTTTCCACCTATTTAAGGATTGTCAAATCAAAAAAATCCATTAATGTCCATGCCTTCCGGAGAGTATGGATCTTGGTTAAGATCACAGCTTTAGTATAATTTAGGAAGTGATATTTCAAAGTGTCGCAGCTCCTGTGACTATAATTCAAGCATTACTACTGCTTGAGTAACGCATTTTGCCAGTTTTCTTCAACAAACCTTAGGTGTATTAAGGCCTCATCAGAGCCCTTTTTCGGGTCATGCTGCTTAACCGCCTCAAGTATGTTTTTATGCTGCTGGAATAATTTTTTCCGTTTGTCTTTTTTTCTAAAAACGCCACCCCAGGCAATACGGAGTTCCGCCTGCAAGAGGTCATGAATCGTGTTCATGATATGGGCATAGGCCTGGTTATGGGTTGCCTGAACCAAAGCAGCATGGAATTCGAGATCAGCCTTTGCCCCCAATCGATTTTTTCTAAGATCCTCCTCCATCTCTTTCAAGATCTTTTCAATCACCTCGATTTCTTCACTGGTTGCCCGTTCAGCGGCCAAAGCGGCCGATCCTATTTCCAGGTATTTTCTGATTTCAAATACTTTCAAGATATTGGAAGGAGAGCTCTTGGTGAATGAAACTAATGGGTCGTGTATGGATCGGGTTGTTATCGGGCGTACGCAAGTTCGATTTCCCTGCTGAATCTCTAACAACCCCATACCTTGCAGGGTATTTAAGGCCTCCCTCAAGGAAACCCTACTTACGTTTAGTGAGTTGGCCAGTGCCCTTTCTGGTGGGAGAGCTTCACCCGGTTTCAGATTCCCCTTGAATATCAAGGCTTTGATCTGCTCCACGATCTCTTCAGAAATCCTTTTAGCCTTTATAGGTGTATATAACTCAACCATATCAGTTCATATAAGTCATCCGGTGGTCTTACCTCTGATCATCTTATAGAATTTTTTACAACAGGAAAATATAGATTGTCAATAGAAAAAACAGCATTTCTAATATTTTTTTAACATAGATCTTTTGATATTGTGCAAATTGAAAAGTCGATACCAAAGCAGAAACTCTGGCCCGGCGATAGTTGCCTGGGAACAACCAGGAATTGATTAATTAGCAAGGTGCCTAATCGTAAACTTCAAATTTTGGGCAAGTGACGTTAGGGCTGTCTGAAAACTATCTGGGCGTTGATCTCTGCGGGTCGAAGGATGAATCAAAGAGAAAATTCAAATGCTGCGGTGATATAATCATTTGTTTTAACTTGAATATTAAAGACTTTTGCGTTTGTTGCGATTTACAAAAGCTTCTCATTATTTAGAAAATGGGGTCCGCCAGTTAGGATGGCGATTCTGGTTGGAAAGGCGATGACAAAATGGCAACTCGGCGGAATGGCGTAGCGTCCGAAGGAAGACCCCGAGATTCGGCTTTCTAATTTATTATGTGTGAAATTGAAGGGAATAAACTCGATAATGAGGATTGGAACATAAACATGCTCTCGTTGTACTGCTTGAGAGACAGGTTTTTCTTTGAATATATCAAAATAGTACTTGACAAGAAAATAAAGTTGGATATAAGAGGTGGTATAGTCATTAGTCCCTTGCTTCGTTTTTGGTGATTTGGGCTATAGGGATGCTATCCAAATGGCAGACTGAATAGTGCTGCTAATAATGCTAATATATGGAAAGAAAGGAGGTGTTAACCAAAACAAACAACGTCTGGGGCCATGGATTAATAATTCTAACAAAATCGGAGGTTTTATCATGGGAAAAATCAGTTTGAAGGGCTTGTCAATCTTTTTGTTGCTCACGGTTCTTACCTTTTGTTTCTGTTTTGTTACGCCTGTTTTGGCCAAGCAAAAAGTTGTAGGTGTGGCCAATCAGTGGCTCGGAAACGACTGGAATTTTATCGCCGACAAGGCCATTGTAAATTATTTCGAGTCCAGGGGCTACAAGGTCATATCCACCAATGCCCAGGGAGCCACGAACCAGCAAAAGGCGGATGTGGAAAACTTCATACAAATGAAGGTCGACGGTATCATCATCAAGGGTGGAGAAGGCGGCGCATTTGTCGATGTGTCTAAGAAGGCATGGGACGCAAATATCCCCCTCATTGGCCAGCAGATGTTCCTGCCAGGCGCGGTCTGCACGGTTATGTCGGACAGTTGGGAAGGGAATGTTAATATGGGCGTCTGGATGGTCAACCAAATGCACGGTGAGGGAAAATACATTATCTTGGACGCAGCGGGTTGGCACTCACTGGTGGTTCGAAGAGATTCCGGAGAGCTTGTTTTGAAAAATTTCCCTGAGATCAAAAGAATTGCCGACGTTTATGAGGTTGACACCTCAGACGCCATCAATAATTCCTATGACATTGTTAAGGCAACTCTGCGTTCCCATCCAGACCTAAAAGGCGTACTCTGCACCTGGGGGCAGCCTGCCGTGGGGGCGATCAAGGCCATTAAAGACATGAAAAAGGAGAAACAGGTCGTCGTCGTCTGCACTGATGCCGATCGCCCGGTCCTTGCGGAAATGGCCAAACCGGATGCCCCCAGAACAGCCCTTCTCGGTCTCGTCCCTAAAGACCAGGGAGAATATGCAGCGGAAGTTCTTGAAAAGGCGATGAAATTCAAGACCGTTCAGGAGGCTAAGGCTGCCCTGCCTACCCTGTATCTTGTACCCTCGCATCTGATCACCAATACTGGATCAAGCAAATCCTTCAAGCAGAAAGTGCTTTTGGAACTGAATGACTCATGGGAGTTCTTCCACAAGGGGAAGAAGAGACCCTGGTAAAGGGAAAAAAGGACTTTTTTGAAAGTAGAAGATAGCACATCCCTGGCAGGCACCTTAAAAGGTGCTGCCGGGGATGCCCAAAAAACCCTTATTCATGCGGTGTGAAGGATGAAAATGGGTACTGCACGAAACGGCAGTGAGGATGTCGTTATTAAGGCAAGCCTCATTTCGAAATATTTTCCAGGTGTGATCGCCTTGGATAATGTGGACTTTGAAGTCAGAAAGGGCGAGACCCATGCTTTGGTAGGCGAAAACGGCGCTGGAAAATCCACCCTTATGAAGATTCTTTATAGGGAATACAGTGAAGATGCTGGCAGCCTCTATATCGACGGAAAAAATGCCAAGGGTATGGGCATCCCTCAGGTCAGGAACCTGGGCCTCAGTCTGATTCATCAGGACCTTAATCTGGTGCCCATTTTTACAGTGGCCCACAATGTCTGCATGGGCCTGGAGCCAGTTAACAAACTGGGATTCATTGATTGGAAGGAATTGAAGCAAAAGGCGGCCCCCTATCTGAGGGAAATATCTTCCGATATCGACCTCGACGCAAAGGTTGAAGAACTAAGCACTTCCCAGCAGCAGCTCGTCACGGTTGCACGGGCCTTGGTGGCACACCCCAGATTTCTCATTCTGGATGAACCCACTGCACGCTTGGATCAGAAATCCACAGAGGTCCTTTTCGATTTTCTCGACAGGTGCAAAGAGAAAGGGATCACCATCATCTATATTTCCCATCGATTGGAAGAAATATACCGGATCTGCGACCGGATTACCGTCTTGCGGGATGGAGAAAAGATCCTGACAGTGCCCGTGCAGGAACTGACCCAGACCGAACTGGTCAAACAAATGGTGGGAAGGGAACTCAAGCAACAGGTCCCTAAGGAAGAATCTTCTATCGGCGAAGTCGTCCTTTCGGTCAGGAACCTCAACCCGGTGGCGAAGGCAAAGGACATCTCATTTGATCTCCGCTCTGGAGAAATTCTCGGCATTGTGGGAAGCATCGGCGCGGGAAAAAGTGAGGTAGCAAGGGCCATTTTTGGCGCGGATCGAAAGAAATCCGGAGTCATCAGGATGCAAGGCGAGGAGCTGAAAATTAGGGACCCCAGGGATGCCATCGACGCCGGCATCGCATTGGTTCCTGAAGAGAGAAGAAAGCAGGGGCTGGTGACAACCGAATCCATACGAAAGAACATGACCCTCGCATCCTTAAGGAAAAAATTCTGTGCCGGTGGGTTTTGGATCAAACAACGCAAGGAAAAGGAGGCGGTGGAGAAATCCATTAAGGATTTCAGATTGGCCACCCCCAGCGCGGAACAGGAAGCCCGGCTCCTGAGCGGCGGTACGCAACAAAAGGTGGTCATCGGAAAATGGCTCCTGAGCGACTCAAAGATCTATATGTTCGACGAACCTACCAAAGGCATTGATGTGGGGGGGAAACACGACATCTACAAGATGATTGTGGATCTTGCCAAAGAAGGCGCCGGAGTGATCTTTATTTCTAACGAACTTGATGAAGTCCTGGCGTTTTGCGACAGGACCCTGGTCATATTCGATGGTCGCTTGGTCAAGGAAGTGATCAATAAAGACACGACCAAGGATGAATTGCTATTTTATGTAATGGGCGGAAAAGACAATGAGTCAAAAAACGGATAACTGGAACAAGTTCATCGCAAATTACGGTCTGCTCCTCGCATTCCTCTTGGCGATTATCGTCTTCTCCCTTTGGTCCGAGAATTTTCTCAGATGGGGCAATGTTCAGAATATTTTAATTCAGACCACATCCTTAGGGGTGTGCGCCTTTGGGCTGACCCTGATCATGATGATGGGAGAAATTGACCTCTCCTATGCCGGTTTGACGGGGATGATCGGAGCGGTGATGCTCAAAATGATCGTGGCGGGATATTCACCGGTTTCGGTTGTCTTAGTGTGCCTGATTATTGGAATGGCATCCGGGTTATGCATTGCAATACTCGTTGTGGGGTTAGGAATGTCCTCCTTCATGGTCACATTGGCTGCCTGGTTCATTTACATGGGTCTTGAACGCTACATCGGACACGGCGTGACCCACTGGATTTATAAATACGACGAAAACATTCTGCAAATCGTTCAAGGCCATGCGGGCCCTCTGCCCGTTCCCATCATCATCATGCTTGGCCTCTTTCTACTCTGCTGGCTCTTTCAAACCCGAACCCGAACAGGCCAATATATTCTGGCATTGGGAGAGAACCTTGAAGCTGTAAAAGAGGTGGGTTTGAAGACCAAGCTGCTAAAGGGGGGAACTTTTGTCGCGGGGGGCCTTATCTTCGGACTCACCGGATTGATTGAAACACTGAGAATCGGCGGATCCATGGTCTACTCGGGGCGATTTCTTCTGATCTATGCTCTGGGTGCTGTTTTTTTAGGTTCAGCGGCCTTCAAGGCGGGAAAGTATAATTTCCCTGGAACTCTCCTGGGGGCGCTTTTCTTTTATACCATCATCAATGGGTTGACCCTCAATATGGTCAAGTTCTATTACATACCACTGGTACAGGGGCTTTTTCTGATCCTTGCAGTGGCGATAACAACAGTCAAGAGGGGAGAAATTGAACAAGTCCAGTTCTAATAGGAAACAGATTCGTGCACTGGACAGAAAAGACGCCATTGCCTCTTTTCTTATCAGGTATGCTGTCTTCGTGTTTTTCTTTTTCGTTTATCTGACCATCGCCATTTATAAACCTGTTTTTCTGAGTCCGGCCAACCTGGCAGATATACTGCTGACTTCAAGCCTCGTCTCTTTTGCCTCTTTCGGTCTGAGCATTGTCTTTGCAGTCGGAGGGGTGGACCTCTCTTTTCCTAATATTGCCGGTTACGGCGCCATGCTGTCCACCTATCTCATGATAGAGGTAGGGTATCCAGTATGGGTGGGCATCGTGGCCGGGATTTCAGTAGGGTTGCTCATTGGAGCCTTCAATGGGTTAATGGTCACCCGTTTATATATCAATTCCTTTATCGCGACCCTTGGCACATTATTTCTCCTGAGAGGCTTTCTATATTGGTTGTCAGGAGGTCAATCCATGCAGATTCTACCTCAGGAATTTGAGTATCTCGGTAGAGGGACCCTTTTGAATATCCGGATGCCTGTTTACTTTATGGCGGGTACTTTTATTCTCTGCCACCTGTTCATGGAAAAGACGCGATGGGGCCGCCAGATCACCCTCGTAGGTGGCAACATCGAAGCCGCCAGACTTTCGGGTGTAAATATCAGGATGATCACACTGCTTGCCTTTATGATATGCGGCCTGCTAAGTCCCCTGAGTGGTATGCTCCAGGCGGCCAGCGCATCCGCAGCAGCCGTCGATATCGGAGACCGGTTCATGGTTCCCGCCTTTGCAGCAGCCATGATGGGTACAGTGATCTTTCAGGGAAAGAATGTTATTTTGGGGACTCTTTTCGGTGTTATTTTTGTGGAAAGTCTGAATAATGCTGCGTTTATCCTGGGCGTGAGTCCTGAAATCCGAAGAGTTGTTCCGGGAATAGTCTTGCTGGCTACAATTGCCTTCAATTATTACGCGAAAAGGGCTCTTTCAGAAATGCGTGTTCATGCATATTAAAAATTTGGGAGGATGAAAATCTTGACTAAAACACCATGGAAAACAGACAATTGGTTTGTCAGCCCCTGGAACTACCTCGATGAGGTCAAAAAAGATTTTATTATCCCTGAGAAGGTAAAGATCCATGATGTTACCCTTCGGGACGGAGAACAACAGGCGGGGATTATCTTTACCAAGGATGACAAAATCCGGATTGCCGAGAAGCTTTCAGAGGTGGGCATCCATCGTATCGAAACCGGGATGCCTGCTGTATCGCCGCGGGATGAGGAGGCGATCCGGGAAATCGTTAAAAGGGGTTTGGAATCTGAAATCTTCTGCTTTTGCAGGTGCATGGTGCAGGATGTGCAGCTCGCGGCGGACTGTGGCGTAGACGGTATCGTCATCGAAATCCCTTCCAGCAAGCACCTCCTTGAGAAAGGGTACAAGTGGCCCATGGAAAAGGCAATAGAACTCTCCATCAAGGCCACGGCATTTGCCAGGGAGCAGGGTCTTTACACGGTGTTTTTCACCATTGACGCCACGAGATCCGACATGAACTGGCTGCTCAATCTGGTGGAAAAGGTGGCCGACGAGGGCCATATGGATGCGTTTACCCTGGTGGACACCTTTGGCGTCCTCAATCCCCAGGCCGCAACCTACTTTACAAAAAAGGTGAAGGAGAGGATATCCAAGCCCCTGGAGATCCACTTTCATTCCGACTTTGGTCTGGGCGTGGCTAATACCATCAATGCCCTTCTAGCGGGTGGAGAAGTGATCCATACTACGGTCCTCGGTATCGGGGAGCGTGCGGGTAATACGCCCATGGAAGAGACGGTCATGGCCCTCCTGACCATGTACGGGATCGATGTGGGGATTGATTTTTCCAAAATGAATGAGCTTTCGCAGTTGGTCCGTGAGCTTTCCGGAACCGAGGTTCCCTCCTCCAGGCCCTTCATTGGGGATGGTGCCTACAGTATTGAATCCGGGATCGTCACCGGATGGTTTCGAAACGCATACGACGATCAACCCACCATCTTGTATCCGGTGAATCCGGCCTTCGTGGGTCGTGAAGCCCCGAAAATTCTCATGGGGAAAAAGAGCGGGCTGGATAATATCTGGGTATGGTGTGACAAATTAGGGCTGGAACTGGACGAAGATGAAGCCCTCGAGGTCCTTGCAGAGGTGAAGCTCAGATCTCACGATTTAAAAAGAGTCCTCAGCGAAGGGGAGTTCATGGAGATTGCTGAGAAAGTGAGAGGCAATGGTTGAGCCGTAACCAGGGTGTCAAGAATCGGCTGGGTATCCCCACCAGGGACATAAAGAACACGACGAGATTCGATTTCTTTGAATGCTTCGTGTTCTTTGTTGTTTTGGGAGAATGACCGGGTTTGCCCCCTTTAACAGGCTGGTATGTGCATACTTATTGGACAAAGGGGAATGATTGAGCTATGTGCACAATCTTTGTGAGGAAAAAATGAACCGTTGAGTTCGGATGTCTGGGTCGTCTGCCCGGTGGGATACCCATCTTCGTGGCTGGCACCGGCATATTGGAGTGAATCATGGACACAACGATCAAACAAGCCCTAAGGGAGATTGTGGATGCGGAGAATTTTACAGACTCCCTGATCGACCTCATCGCCTACTCAAAAGATGCTTCAGAGCATCGACACAGACCTGATGCAGCCGTGTGGCCGGTCAATACCGAACAAATCTCAGCTATCATGAAACTGGCAAACCGAGAAATGTTTCCGGTCGTTCCAAGGGGGGCCGGGACTTCTCTGGCTGGGTTGGCTGTACCGGAAAAGGGCGGCCTCATCCTTGATCTGGGTCGTATGGACAAAATCATCGACATCAATATTGAAGACCGCCTGGCCGTGGTCCAGCCAGGGGTCGTCTACGCCGACCTGGACCGGGCGCTCTCCCCTCACGGGTTCTTTTTTCCACCAGACCCGGCAAGTGGCTCGGTCTGTACCTTAGGGGGTAACGTTGCTACAAATGCCGGCGGCATCAAGGGGGCTAAATACGGCACGACAAAGGACTATGTCCTTGCATTGGAGGTGGTCCTGCCGGATGGTCGAATCCTGCATACAGGTTCCAAGTGCATGAAAAGCGTTTCCGGTTACGATCTCACACGCCTCTTCGTTGGTTCCGAGGGGACCCTGGGGGTAGTCACTGAGATAACCTTCAAGGTTAACCCCAAGCCACCTATGAATTCTACGTCCATGGCCACCTTTGAAACCTTAGAGGATGCAGGGCGGGCAGTGAGCGAAATCATGCATTCGGGTATCATCCCCAGCGCCCTTGAAGTGGTAGATCAGCAGAGCCTGGTTGCCATCAATGAGAATACGGATCTGGGACTACCCGAGGTGGAAGCCATGCTGGTGGCTGAAACCGACGGACACACCAGGGAGGAGACTGACTTTCAAATGGCCAAAATAGTCAGCATCTTCAAAAAAAACAATGCCACCACGACCCGACAGGCAGACTCGAAGGAAGAGGCGGAAGCCCTGTGGACCGCTCGCAAATCGGCTTATGGAGTCTTGGCCCGCATCAACAATAACCTGATTGTAGAGGATTTGGCTGTACCCATGTCTAAGGTCCCGGACATGCTATGGTCAATCGCCGAACTCGCCAAGAAACATAATCTCCTAATTCCAACCGTTGGACATGCCGGCGACGGCAACCTCCATCCTGTGATCTGTTTCGACGGGACCAATCCTGATGAGGTCAAGCGAGTCGAAGAGACATCTGCCGAACTGTTTGAGAAGGTCATTGAACTGGGCGGGACCCTGACAGGTGAGCATGGAATCGGATTAGCCAAGATACCGTTCATGGGCTTAGAGCACGACCAGGTGAGTATGGATGTTATGCGTTCAGTAAAGCAGGCTTTTGACCCTAATAACATTCTCAATCCCGGAAAGATGGGTCTGGAGGAGTGAATGAAAGAGAAGTACGAATTTGAAAAAAAGTTCCGGGATCAGGTTCTCAGATGTTCAAGCTGTGGATTTTGCCGGGCCGTTTGCCCGGTGTTGGGGCTCACCAAACGCCCGGCACTTAATGCCCGGGGAAAGATGTTGATCCTCAAAGAAGTGATGGACGGAAACATTGATCTAAATGACGAACTGACAGAAACCCTATTCCAATGCACGACCTGCGCCAGCTGTACGGATCAGTGCCCTTCAGGCGTAGACCCACCGGAGATCATTAAAGAGGTGAGGAAAGACATGGTTCAAAGGGGAACCTGCCATCCGGCCTTTGAGGGGATGAACCGGGTTCTGCAGGAACATACCAATATCTACGGGGAAGATGAACCTGAAGATTTTGAAAGAGAACGGAACAAAAAGGCGGCATATGTTTTTTTTATCGGGTGCGTGGGTTCCTACCGAGAAGACGAGGCCACCATGGCGACTCTAAATATTATGGATCATCTGAAAGTCGACTATACCCTCATCGATGAAGTTTGTTGCAGCGGCGCATTAGGAGATGTGGGATTCCAGATCAATGAAACACTCGCCCAGAAGAATATGGATCTCATTCTTGCCACGGGCGCCAGGACAATGATTACCGGATGTCCCTACTGTTCAAGGACCTTCAATAACAAAACCCAATACAGCGCTCTCAAAAATGCAGGGGTGAACATCATCCACGTTAGCCAGTTTCTGAAGGATTTTGATCTAGGCGTCAAAACGGACAAGGTGGTCACCTACCACGATCCGTGCGATCTGGGGAGACATTGCGGTATTTATGAAGAGCCGCGGGAAATCATCCAGAAAATCGCGCCGAATTTTGTGGAGATGAGACATAACCGGGCCAATGCCCTATGTTGCGGAGCCGGGGGCGGTGTGCGAGGGGCCTTTGCCAAAAATTCCATTGCCATGGCGCGCAGACGCCTGGACGAAGTGGAAGAAACCGGGGCGGAAGTGCTACTGACAGAATGCAACTCCTGCGTTCATAATCTAAAAAATGCCAAGCTGAGAGCTCAGAAATTCAAGATCTTTACAACAGCACAGTTTCTAAATCAAGTCCTTGAGGAAAAGGGATAGGAGGGCTGACAGAGTACCAATTGGGAGGAAACAATATGAATTCCGATACCTTGGATGACTTAAAACTGCCCAAAATGAGGATGGTTCGACAGCGGTTTGACACTTCTCCTGCATTTTTTTATCTGCCAATTCTTTATCCTGGACAAAGTCGACTTCCACTCCCACAGGGCCAGGAGAAAATTTCCTCCATGTCATCCCCCTATTGGCAGTATTCATCGACATATGATAGAGTCATCTGGTCCTTTCAGGGGTCCAGTGCCTCTTTTGCCTACCCATCCGCATCTGGAGAAGATCTTAACGCTATAGGTCAAATGTAGCGGTGAGCCTTATCACTCTCGAAGAACAAGCGTAAGGCCCATAATAAGCCGAATATGGAACCCCTGAACGGAAGTATCGAAGTCGGAAAAGAGCCGATTTTACAGTTATGGCTGAAGACCCGAGGCAAGTAGACCCTGATGCGATCCCTGAAATCCCCATTGTCATGACTGTGGTTGACGGAGAGGTTATCCACAGCATCTGAACGGAAAGCTGACTTCCTTATTACGACTGAGCTATGGTCTTTGAACTCAAGATCCGGCGAATGAGGAGTTCCATGCAGTAACGTGTACTCTGGACGCTAAACATGGTGGCTTCACCAATATAATATCTGTCAAAAAGAAATTCTTTTGCCCTTTCAATGAGACTGTGAAAAATAAATGATGTAAAGATAAAGACAAATATGCGAGATATGTGATGCATGGGCAGGGAGCCCCCTCAAATATCTCGACGAAAGATAAAGGGCTCCTGCCCATGAAAGGACAGGAGCCATGCTACCAGAATTACTTCAGAAATCAAGTCTTTTTTCACTTCTCCATAGAATTGATACCGATCTTGCCAACCAATGCCGCGAGAGAGGGTGCCCTTTTTGCGGTGGCCATCTACATCAAGCAACATACCAGCGTAAACCGAGAGGCGGTCCGGAAGGCCTCCCTGCAGAGTACCTTGTTCGACAAAGCCTGTGCTGTGGGCGCGAAAATTGTCGGCGAAGGAGTTTACCGGTATCGTGTCTATTTATGGGCAGACGGGTTTATTGGGCCGGCGTTATTCTCGTGGTTATGGCACTAAGGCAAAATAGACCGGAAAGCGCCGGCACCGGTGAATTAATGCGGATGTTTGGGATGACGCGAAAGACTCTTTTCAGATGGATGAGCTATTTTCGAGAAGCGTTTCCGAGCAGTGCACAATGGCAAAAACTTCGCGGGAGAGTGCATTCATCGATTATAGACAGCGAGTTGCCCGGAGACCTATTACGATACTTTATCCGCTATGCCGATTCGGCAGAGGCAGGTCTTGTGGGCTGCCTTCGATTTTTGGCGACAGGGCTTGGAGGTCCGTAGGTCAAGCATGCTGATGGAATATTTTACTCACGCAAAAGATGGGTAGTCGATTTCTGCCTGATGCGCATTAGATTGGTCCTTTCGAGCCAAAAAATGAAAGGAGCTGCAAAATGAGTAAGAAATCCAAAAAGCAATTGACCGATTGGGCCTATTTCCGCTTTTCCATCATCGGCGGTCTTCTGGCAAAGCCGCCTGACAAGGGAGAGCTCGGCAAAAAAATAGAGAAACTTGCCAGTAGTTGTTATGTTCATCCTACCAAAGATACATGGGTAACATTTGGGGCTTCAACTATTGAGCGTTGGTATTACCGGGCATTGGGTTCTAACGATCCCATTAAGGCCTTAAGCCGAAAGATCCGTTCCGATGCAGGAAAGACAATAGCCATGAGTCCCCTGTTATTGACCGCACTGAAGCAGCAGTATGCCAAGTATCAACATTGGAGCTACCAACTTCATACAGACAATCTGGAAGCCCTGGTAGAGATGCAGCCAAAATTGGGATCCATGCCGTCCTACTCAACCGTTGTCAGGCGGATGAAAGAGCGAGGATGGTACAAAAAAGCATCCAGCCGCCGCAATCCGACACCAGGGCAGAAGTTGGCTCAAGAGCGCCTTGAACAAAGGGAGGTGCGTAGTTTTGAGTCCTCCCATGTGCATGCCTTGTGGCACCTGGACTTTCATAAAGGATGGCGGAAGGTGGTGGATTCAAACGGCGTTTGGCACACCCCTGAGGCTTTTGCCGTGCTGGATGACCGTTCCAGGGTTTGCAATCATATCCAGTGGTATCTTAATGAAACTGCGGATTCCCTATTCCATGGATTGATTCAGGCATTTCATAAACGAGGTCTTCCAAGGGCCTTAATGTCGGACAATGGATCTGCAATGGTCGCCCATGAGACTCAAAACGGCCTTTTGCGTTTGGGGATTATGCATGAGAGAACACTTCCCTACAGTCCCTATCAGAATGGCAAACAAGAATCGTTTTGGGGGCAGGTCGAAGGCCGTCTGATGGCCATGCTTTCCAGGGTTGAACCTCTACGGCTGGATTTTCTGAACAGGGTCACACAGGCATGGGTTGAGATGGAATACAACCGTTGTGTGCATGAGGAGATTGGCTCTTCTCCCCTTGAATGTTTGCTTGAAGGCCCGGATGTCTCTCGCCCATCACCTGACAGTGAAGCCCTTCGATTTGCATTTACGAATCAGGAAAGGCGTACCCAGCGAAAGAGCGACGGTACTTTGCAGATCAAAGGGGTGCGATTTGAAGTGCCCTCCCGTTTCCGTCACTTTCAACATCTTTATGTTCGTTACCAGAGCTGGGATCTCAGCAGCGCATTTTTGGCGGACCAACGCACCGGCGATCTATTAGCCCGCATTTATCCCCAAGATAAGACTAAAAATGCCCATGGATACAGGCGTACTTTACAATCGCCTGATGAAGCCGCAGCTCCTGCAACCGATTCAGATCCCATTCCACCGCTTCTGCGAAAACTGATAACCGATTACGCTGCAACAGGCTTGCCGCCTGCATATGTCCCAAAAGATGAAATGGAGGATAACAATGAATGATAAAAAGCTATTAGCCCTATATGGACTTAAATGGAATCCCTTTCTGCCTAACATTCCTGTCGAAGACCTTTGGGTCCCTCCGGCAATAGAGTCTTTCCTTTTTCGTGTTGAAAACCTGGTTATGGATGGGGGATTTGCCCTTGTCTGCGGAGAACCCGGTCTCGGGAAGTCAAAAAATCTCCAAATGTTAGCACATCGTCTTGAGCGTATTGGAGACGTTGTGGTTGGCGTGATGGAACGTCCCCAGAGCAACCTCAGCGACTTTTATCGCGAAATGGGGACCCTGTTCGGGGTGGACCTCTCTCCTTCTAATCGTTACGGCGGTTTCAAGGCCCTGAGAGAACGCTGGAAAAATCATATCGAGAGCACTCTTTTTAGACCCGTGCTCCTCATCGATGAGGCCCAGGAGATGCTGACCCCATGCCTCAATGAAATACGCCTCCTTGGAAGCGATCACTTCGATTCGACATGTTTACTGACCTCTGTATTGTGCGGCGATATGCGATTGCCCGAGCGTTTCAGAAATACGGCTTTGGTCTCCTTGGGAACCAGAATGCGGGTCCGCATGAAATTGCAACCATACAGCCGCGATGATCTGCTCAATTACCTCGATCATATCCTCTCTCACGCGGGGGCCTCACACCTTATGACCAAAACCCTTATGCAAACCCTTGTCGAACATGCCGCCGGAAACCTTCGGGTGCTTAGCACCATGGCCGCCGAGCTGCTCACTGAAGGCGCCCGAAAAGAGGTGGCTCAGCTTGATGAAAAGCTTTTCTTAGAGATGTTTTCAAGACATCCACCCGCCCGCTAACAAACAGGAGATTGAAATGACTTTAGCCAAAGAAATCCTCCCGGTGTGCCGGGCCAACGAGCTTGACATCCATCCACCGGAACAAACATGGCTGATAGAATCTATGTGGGCATATGCCGCAGTCGGCATCATCGGAGGACCACCCAAATGCTGCAAATCATGGCTCGGTCTCGATATGGCAGTAAGCCTGGCTTCAGGGAGTCCATGCCTTGACCGGTTCCCGGTCCAACGGCCCGGACCTGTATTGATTTTCCTGGCAGAGGATGCCTTGCCTGCGGTCCGTGCACGTATCGAGGCATTATGCGCCCACCGTCAAATCCATATCAACAGCCTGAATCTCTATGTGATTACGGCATCGGCATTGCGTCTTGACCTTGTCCGGGACCAACAACGACTCAAAGCTACTCTTGCTGCCTTTAAGCCCCGTCTCTTGCTCCTCGACCCGTTAATAAGGCTTCATCGCCTCGATGAAAACAGCGCATCCGACATCTCAAACCTGCTCGGATTTGTACGCGAAATGCAGCGCTCATATGACACGGCTGTCGTTTTGGTCCACCATGCCAGTAAAAAACGCCGTGCTCAACCCGGTCAAGCCTTGCGTGGCAGTTCTGATTTGCACGCCTTTGGCGATTCCAATGCCTATTTGACGCCCCGCAATGACAGGATCATCCTTACCCTCGAACATCGGACAGCAAGGCCGCCGGATCCCATCGAACTCAAACTTGTATCCTTGGCCGATGGCTCCGCCACCCACCTCGCAATCGCTTCCACCGGCAAAATCGATGCAGCATTGACAGACCGTATCGTTACCCTTTTGGTAAATGAAAACAAACCGTTGACTCAAACCATCATACGAAATCAGCTCAAAGTAAACAATCAACGTTTAAGCCAAACACTTAGCAGTCTCGATCAACAGGGATTTATCTTCAGAACACGGGGCGGTTGGGTTAACACAGACAAATTTGAACAATGCTCCCTCACTTCCTGACTTTCAACTATCTCAAATGCACCGTTTCCATTGAGGCGGTACTAAATGTCAGGGACTTGAACACACATCTCAAAAAGCGAAGAGACCAACTTTTTGGACCATGTCCTGTGCATGGGGGCGACAACCCTGACAGGTAAGCGACCATCGGGAGACTCCGAAATAGCCACCACACGCATCCGCAAAACCCTCCAGTACAGCACCCAAGTGCATCAGGTAAATCTGGACACCGATATTGATCCCGATGATCTCGACGACCATGAATTAGGCCGTGTTGCCAACCCCCTTTTTCTTTAACCAGTTATCTCTTCAACAATATCCAAATCGTTCCGTTCCAGATTATAGGGGGGGTGCGCTCGGAACGGAACACTCTTCATTACAAAGCATCCTTTAGGTCATGAAGATTGCAAGCAGTCTTTAGGTAAGGCCGGAAGCTTGCTATCTCTCCAACTCCACCAAATAACTCGAAATTTAGTCCATCAATGAAAAAGATCAGTCTCA
>Ga0222696_1000456_pt1 | contig 19718 bp, 20 predicted proteins | sample AntAcemetage1400_FD_179817 | JGI IMG/M metagenome (GOLD analysis project Ga0222696, IMG submission 179817) | Saline water microbial communities from Ace Lake, Antarctica - #1400 | ecosystem: Environmental > Aquatic > Non-marine Saline and Alkaline > Saline | place: Antarctica: Ace Lake... | reverse complement strand
TGACAAAAAATGGTTGACAAAACATGACTTAGGGGGTACCAAAAAGGTGAATTTTCCCGTTTCTTTGAAACCTACCGTTTACATTCCAACCAATCCGAAGGAGCTATTTATGAACGAAAAACCCGACATTAGAGTGTTACTCGTTGATGATGAGGAGACCCTCGTTGAATACCTTTCAAAACGGCTTTTGAGAGAAGGTTTTACGGTTAAGGCCACGTTTTCAGGTGAGGAAGCCGTGGAAGTGGGTGCCAATGACGATTTTGACGTGGTGGTGGTGGATCTTAAGATGCCAGGGATAGACGGTGTTGAGACACAGCAGAAGCTGAAGAAGATCCAGCCTTTCCTCCAGAGTATAGTGCTAACAGGACATGGGGCAATTGACACTGCCTTAGAGAGTGGTCGGCAGGATGCCTTTAAATACCTTCTCAAGCCGATTGAGTACGATAACCTTGTAGAGACCATTAGAGAGGCCTACGAAAAAAAGGTCGAATTGCAGCAAGCCAAATTCCGTGAGGAGGTGGATAATATTTACCGGGCCGGAATGGGGGCAAGAGGGATAAAAAAGGCCATGAACAAATTGCGAAAAATCTATGGAATCGAGTGATTCACTCCAAGACCAACTGACAACAGTCTCGGAGGAACTCTACATGCACAAAAAGGAACTCCTCGATACCAGAAGATTCCTGCACTGCATTTTAGAAAACTCTGATGATATGGTTCTTGCCACCGATGTCGACGGTATTTTGGTCTCATTCAGCAATGGTGGCGAAAAGGCCTTAGGCTATACCACGGAGCAAATGGTAGGCCGCCATGTAAAGGACCTGGTTGATGATCTTTTAGAATTTGAGAAGCTGCTGGCCATTTCCCGGAAGGAGGGGAGCGCCAGCCGTTCGGAGTTTCCCCTTCAGCATAAGGCCGGCCACACCGTCTATTTCAACGTCTCCCTTATTTCTCTTACCGATACCAATGGACAATTTGCCGGGACAGTAGGAATCTGCCGGGATGCTACCCTGTGGAAGAAATTTCAGGAGGACCTGATACGCGTTGACAGATTAGCTGAAATCGGCCGGACTACAGCCGGGATTGCCCATGAAATTAACAACCCTATCGCTGTCATTGGAGAGGTTTCCGGGTGGATAGAAGTTGTGGTGGACGATGCCAAAGACTTAGGCCAGGAAGATCGTGAGGAATTAGAGACGGCGGTCCAACACATCATTAAACAGGTTAAACGTTGCAGGAATATTACACAGCAACTGTTAAGTTATGTGAGGGATTCGGAACCCAGCCAATCATCCTTAGACGCTCAGGAACTGTTGAAGGAAACGGTCAACTTTTTAAATCCTGAGTTGAAAAACAAAGATATTGAGGTCGTCGTCGATTTTATGGAAGGTCCCCTCCTCCTGTACTCGGACAAACAAATGCTTGAACAGGTCTTTGTCAACCTCATTTCAAACGCCATTTATGCTATAAAAGAAAAGGGGGGGACAGGAGGCCAGATTGTGTTGAAGACCTCCAAGGATGAATCTACGCTGGAAATCAGGATCTCTGACAATGGGACGGGCATTCCCGAAGAAAATCAGAAGCAGATGTACGATCTCTTTTTTACCACCAAGCCATCGGGCAAAGGGACCGGCCTGGGGCTTCCAATCTGTCAAAACATTATCAAAAAATTGGGGGGCGGTTTCTCATTTGAGACCAAGGTTGGAGAAGGCGCCACTTTTATTGTAAAACTACCTGCTTCATAATTAACCTGTAGGACGGTGGAAGACGACTCAAACAATTTTTAAAGGAGAGACCTTTGAAAAATGTTCAATTTTGGTCAAGGTCAAGGAAGGCGAAAATTTCAACCACAGGAATATGTTGAATATTTCGAGGATTGAAATTTGAGCCTGACGCCGAGATTGGCCAGATAAGCGCAGATTTCGAAAGGGGGCGTTTTGCAAAGGTCTCTAAGGAGTCCATCGTTGAAAGCCCAGGCCTGGGGAAAAACACTCCACCACGAACCCGCCCGAGAATCTGACTCCAGGCTCGGTGTGCCATCACATAGAACGGCACGTTCCCTCCTCACCTACGCGACGACTTTTTTTGTCCTGTTTTGCCTATGGGTCATTCTTTCAGGCAAATTTGATCTCTTTCACCTCAGCTTGGGTGTCATATCATGTCTTATGGTCACACTCTTTTCAAAAGATCTCCTCTTCCCTGAGCCAGGGACAGCCGGATTTTTCGGTACCTTGATATGCTTCATCAGATATATACCCTGGTTGCTTTATCAGATTTTCATGGCAAACCTGCACGTCCTCTACTTAGTCTTTCATCCTAAGATGATGGATCTGATTGATCCTCAGATTTTCAGGTTCCAGAGCAGATTGAAGGGGGATCTGTCCCTGGTTACCTTTGCAAACTCCATAACTCTCACACCGGGTACCATAACAGTATATATCTCTATCGACGGGACGTTTACTGTCCATGCGATTGATAAGCAATCAAGAGAAGGCCTGCCCGGCGAGATGGAAAGAAGAATTGCCAAGGCATTCGGTGAAGAATAATGGACACTTTTTTCTTGTACTGCGGTCTCTATTTGAGTTTCTTGATGGCTCTTTCACTTTACCGCGCCGTTTTTGGTCCCACGGTACTGGACCGTCTGATCGGCGTTAATGCCATAGGCAGCAAAACCGCAGTGCTGCTAATCCTGATCGGGCTCATCTATCATCGTGTGGATATGTTTGTGGATATTGCATTGGCTTACGCCATGCTGAATTTTATCGCTGTTTTGGCGGCCTCAAGGTACTTTCAAAAACGAAAAGGCCTATTCGGGGAATAATAATCGCTGGGGAGTATTCAAATGGATATTGTTGTTGTTTTTCTAATTATATTCGGCCTGATCTTTTTCACCGGCGGTGCAGTGGGAATACTCCGCTTTCCCGATTTCTATTCACGTCTTCATCCGGCCGGTAAATTGGACACAGGGGGGGGCTTCCTCATAATGGTGGCCCTGGCTCTCTTTAATCTCCATCATTTTTCTTTGAGTACGCTCCTGACAAGTTTCAAGATCATTCTGATTGTGGTGTTTGTTTTTTTATCGAGTCCCACAGCCATACACGGAATTGTGGATGCCGGGGTACGCGCCGGGCTCGGTCCCTGGACCAAAAAAAACGATTGACTATTGAATATTGAGAATTGAATATTTGTGGAAGTCGCTTCGCGCCGTCATTTTTTTGATAGGTCTTATAAAAATTTAGAAAATTGCTGGAAATATTCAATCTGGCTGTGGCATAAATCATGCGCAAACGTGATGTGATTTGAATAAATAGGTGCCAAATAAGGCACGATTTTGAATCAAACACTAAATATTCAATATTCAATAGTCAATATTCAATCCCAAAGGGGTCACCTATGATCTGGCAGTTAGACATCGCTATCCTGACCTTGGTGGTAGTGGCCGCTGTTGGAGCCATCACCATAAAGGATCTTCTCGGATCTGCGATACTGTTCGGCGCCTATAGCTTTATGATGTGTCTCCTCTGGTCCATTATGGGGGCAGTGGATGTTGCCTTTACAGAGGCATCCGTAGGGGCCGGGGTCAGCACTGTCTTTTTCGTAGCAGCGGTTTTTCGCACCACAAGGAGGACAAAGGATTGAGGATTTTGGGCATAATCGTAGTTATTTTGACCGGCGCCCTGCTTATTTATGCCATGGGCGACTTTCCTTCCTGGGCAAATCCGGTATCCCCTGCCCACAATCATGTCTCACCGAGGTACATAGAAAAGAGCATGGAGGAAACATCTGTGCCCAATATTGTAACAGCCGTGTTAGCAGACTACCGGGGTTACGACACCATGTTCGAAACCACCGTTATCTTCGGAGCGGGTGTTGTTTGCTTTTTTCTCTTGCGAATCCCGAGAAAAGATGAACCAACCGTTAGGCGTTATCGTCATACGCTCACAGGAATGACTATTCGTGTCAAGGAGACCCGGAAAATTCCACCTGTTTTAGAAGAATTTGAAAGAATCGACACCCTGTGGGCACCTCATGACTTAATTATCAAGACCGCTTGCCGGATTCTTGTGCCCTTTCTACAGCTTTTTGGCCTCTATGTAATAGCCCACGGTCACCACAGCCCGGGCGGAGGATTCCAGGGTGGGGTTATCCTTGGTGCAAGTATGATCCTGTTAGCGATTTCCCATGACTTGAGAACGGCCATTGGCCGAATGAGCGAAAGAGTACACGCCATCCTCTGCCCTGTTGGGGTATTTATTTATGCGGGAACCGGGGCTTTGTGTCTGCTGTTAGGGTTTAATTTTCTGGACTACGGTGCCCTTGCGGGTATCCTTCACGTCGACCCTGTTACTGCCAGATCCCATGGGATACTCATTGTGGAAATCGGGGTGGGGCTTGCAGTCATGGCTACCATGATATGGATCTATAACAACATCTCCTCAAAAGGGCGGTATGATGAAGGCTTGTGAGCGGAGCTGACTCATGTCTGATCTGATTTCATCTATTGTAGATAACTATAACTACCTGATCTATGTCACACTCATGATGATCGGTCTCTACGCCATGATTGCAAAGAAAAATCTGGTGAAGAAGATTGTAGGGATGAATATATTTCAAACCGCCATAATTCTTTTTTACGTCTCCATCGGCGCCAAAAAGGATGCAACAATTCCGATTATCCAACACGGGCATGGCCAGGGGGCGCATGAAATAACTTCCTCGGTAATAGAGGCCGTCGAATACATCAATCCGCTCCCCCATGTGCTGATGTTGACCGCTATTGTGGTGTCTGTTGCTACGCTCGGAGTTGCCTTGGCCTTGGCCATAAAGATATATAACCAGTACGAAACCCTTGAAGAAGATGAAATTCTCGCACAGATAAGAGAAAAATGAGCCAGCATTATCCCGCCCTCCTCGTAGTTATTCCACTCCTTTCGGCCCTACTCATTAGTATCGTAGGATGGCTGAATAAGCGGCTCTGTTTCCCCATCGCTGTTGCGGCTCTGAGTGTGTCTACATATTCCTCGGTAGGTCTCCTGTTAAAGGTCTTAGATGAAAAAGTGATTCATTACCATCTTGGGGGTTGGGCCCCGCCCTGGGGGATCGCTTACAGAGTGGATCATCTGAGTGCGCTGGTTCTGGTGGTAGTCTCGGTGGTAGCCCTTCTCAACCTTATTGCCACGCAAAAGAGCGTAGAGCAGGAATTTCCAGAAAAGATTGGGGCATTTTACACCCTCTATGTCCTGTTTATTACCGGACTACTTGGTATTGTAGTTACAGGAGATGCGTTTAACCTGTACGTATTGTTAGAGATCACCTCCCTGACCGGCTACGGCCTGATCGCTATGGGCGAGGATCGTGCTCCTCTATCCAGCCTGAATTACGTGTATATGGGCACCATTGGTGCCTGTTTTTATCTCTTGGGGATAGGGTATCTATATATTAGCACCGGTTCCCTGAACATGGCCGATATCTCTTCTATTCTACCCGATCTTTATGACTCCAAGGTGGTTCTTGCGGCTTTTGTTATCTGCATGGTTGGGGTCTGCCTCAAGATGGCATTTTTCCCGTTACATGGATGGTTGCCAAACGCCTATACATACGCCCCGTCCGCTGTCAGCAGCCTGGTTGCGCCTTTGATGACCAAGGTTATGATCTATGTGATGATCCGCCTGATGCTTACCGTTTTTACCCCGGAATTCATCTTCTCCAAGTTAGCGCTGAGCAATTCCGTTGTCTGGCTTGCAGTAATTGCCATTTCTATGGGTGCAGTTCTGGCATTAGGGGCGCGGAATATGAAAAAGATGCTCAGCTACGTGATCATTGCGGAAGTGGGCTATATGGTGGGTGGCGCGTGGCTCGGAAACCGGGCAGGGATGACAGGAGCGGTTCTTCATATTGCGAACGATGCGCTCATGACTCTTTGTGTTTTTTTGGCAGTTGGTAATATTGTGTATAGGGCAAAGGGATACGCATTTGAGGATCTTAAAGGTATGTTCCGGAAAATGCCCTACACCATGACAGGGCTTGTGGCAGGAGCCCTTTCCATAATAGGCGTTCCTCCCACATGTGGTTTTTTCAGCAAATGGTATCTGATTTCAGGCGGTATTCAGGCAGGCCAGTACGCGTTTGTGGCGGCCTTGGTGTTCAGCAGTCTCATAAATGCAGTTCTTTTTTTCCGTATTATTGAAATAGGTTATTATGAACCCTTTGGAGCAGATCACGGGCATGGATCTTCCCCGATACGTATGGCAGAGGCGCCATTGACCATGGTCGTTCCCCTTCTGATTGTTGCGGGAGGACTGGTGGTGATGGGGGTTTACACCGGCGATATTGTAACGAATATCATTGAGCCTATCATTCCCCTGGCTATTGGGAATTAGAGCCGTATTCTAAAAGTTCTTTCTGCAAAATTGGCAATTTAAGTTGCCTGCGTAATAGTAATCCCGCTTACAGCGGGATCAAGGAGTGACGAGTGACGAAGGAAAACAAAAGTAAAAATTCGTAATTCGTAATTCGGCGGTGACCTCGATTGTTGGAAAAAGATGTTAGTCGGCTGCAGTTCTAACGGGGTAAACTTTAGTCACTTTAGGCACTTGCTTTGGAAACTATAATCTCCATAAAGCCCCTTATCGCCGTCTTAGTGTCGATCTGTGCGGTTCCTCTCTTGATCCTGAGCAAAAAGAGACCCAATATCCGGGAAACCTGGACCTTTGTAGCGGCAGTCGCCAAGTTCCTCATCATCATCTCCATGCTCCCTGCAATCCTGAATGGGACCCAGATTGTTTACACGCTTGCCGAGGTAGTTCCGGGGGTTGCCATCAAGTTCAGGGTAGATCCCCTTGGAATGCTTTTTGCCTTAGTGGCTTCATCTCTCTGGATTCTCACCAGTGCCTATTCCATCGGGTATATGAGGAAGCTTAAGGAACATAGCCAAACCCGGTATTTCTGCTTCTTTGCCTTGGCCCTTTCAGCCACCATCGGCGTAGCTTTTTCGGCCAATCTCCTGACCCTCTATCTCTTTTACGAGATGCTATCCCTTGCAACCTACCCTCTGGTAACTCACCACCAGGACAAAGAGGCCCGGGCCGCGGGCCGCAAATATCTGACTTATATCTTAGGCACCTCAATCGGGTTGCTCCTCCCCGCAATGCTCATCTCTTATAATCTGGCTGGCACCCTCGAGTTTGCAAAACAGGGTTTTCTGGCCGGCACCTGTTCCAAGGGGTTGGTGGTTATGCTTTTGGTATTTTTTATTTTCGGTTTTGCCAAGGCAGCCATCATGCCTTTCCATGGGTGGCTTCCTGCGGCCATGGTGGCCCCCACCCCTGTCAGTGCCCTGCTACACGCTGTTGCAGTGGTCAAGGTGGGGGTCTTTAGTATCGTTCGCGTGCTGACCGGTGTATTTGGTATTGAACTCCTGTCCACCTTAGACCTTGGTTTTGTTATCTGCGTCGTTGCATCCTTTACGATCATTGTCGCCTCGCTCATTGCCCTTACCCAGGACAACCTCAAGCGACTTCTGGCATTTTCTACCATTGGGCAACTGTCCTATATCGTCCTTGGTGTGGGCCTGCTCTCCCCCAAAGGGATGACTGGGGGAATCCTTCATATTGCCATGCATGCCTTCGGGAAGATTACCCTGTTTTTCTGCGCAGGGGCTATTTTTGTGGCCACGGGTAAGAGGAACATCAGCGAGATGGTTGGGATCGGGAAAAGGATGCCCTTGACCATGGCGGCGTTTTTCATCGCCTCGTTGAGTATCATCGGCCTCCCCCCCACTGGTGGGTTTTTAAGCAAATGGTACCTTGTGTTAGGATCCTTGGAGGCCCACCAAATAGCTTTCCTAATTGTGCTTCTTACAAGCTCTTTGCTCAATGCCGCGTATTTTATGCCTATAGTCTATAAAGCGTTTTTCTGTACACCACAGGAGTCCATGTTTGAAGATAAGGTCCAGGAGGCCCCTCTTTTTTGTCTAATGCCGCTTATGATCACCGCAGTCGTTTCCGTGGTGTTTTTCTTTTATCCCCAGCCCTTTTTCAGGTTGGCAACTATGATGGTCAAAGGAATAACGGGAGGGTGATTTGATTGCGGATTGCGGATTTTGGAATGCGGAATTGCAAAAGGGAATGATGAAGGCGAATGATGAAGGCAGTTAAATAAGTAATACTATCAGACGGAGAGAAGGAATAGTGGGGGCATAAGGTATGGAACAGCAAAACGAAGAAAAAATGGAGCTTTCCCATGAGCCTGTTCCAGGGTACAGGACAACCTTTTTCATCGCAATTACCATTGGTGTGCTCTATCTAGGGCTCATTCTTTTCAAAACCCTTGCTTGAATGGGCAACAGTGATTTAGCGCCCATCCAAGTCAGATGAGGAGACTAATATGAAAGAACAAAATCAACAATCATCAATCAACAATCATCAATCCAAGCCCTATCTCTTTGACAAACCCAAAAACGTGAAGATCCTTCTCCGCTGTTTTTATTGTTCCCTTTTGGTTTTACTTATCATCGAGTTCTTTTTGCACAAGCATCCTCACTTTGCATGGGAAGGATGGCCAGAATTCTATGCCGTATACGGTTTTGTGGCCTGTGTGGTTCTCGTTGTTGTGGCAAAGTACATTCTCCGACCCCTTGTAAAAAGAAGAGAGGATTACTATGACTGATCCAGTCCCCCCCGTGATCATATTTATGGTGGGGGCATTACTGGTGCCCTTTATCAAAGGGAGATGGAAAAGTGCCTTTCTCCTCGCTATCCCCGTGGTGGGATTTATAAACCTGATCAGCATAGGCGAGGGAACGCACTGGGTTGTCGGATTCTTAGATTACCGTCTCGTTTTCGGCAGGGTGGACAGGCTTAGCCTGCTCTTCGGATATATCTTTCACATCATCGCTTTTATCGCTATTCTGTATTCCCTCCATGTAAAGGAGAATCTCCAGCACATAGCGGGTCTGGTGTACGCAGGCAGCGCCTTAGGGGCGATCTTTGCTGGAGAGCTTCTTTCATTTTTCGTCTTCTGGGAAATGCTGACAGTATCCTCCATTTTTCTTATCTGGGCCCGGCGCACAAATGCGGCCCTCGGTGCGGGGTTCAGGTATCTGTTGGTGCATGCGACCGGGGGTCTCTGCCTCCTGGCAGGTATTGTGCTCCATGTGAATCAAACCGGCTCCATAGAATTCGGATATTTAGGTCTGAACGGCCTGGGAACGTACCTGATATTCTTCGGTTTTGGCCTCAATTGCGCCTGGCCTATCCTCCATACATGGCTCACCGATGCCTATCCCGAGGCAACCATTACCGGAACCATTTTCCTGAGCGCCTTTACCACAAAGGTCGCGGTTTATGCGTTGGCAAGGGCCTTTCCAGGAACAGAGGCCCTCATATGGATCGGGGCCATCATGACAGGGTTCCCCATCTTTTACGCGGTTATTGAGAACGACCTGAGGAGAGTCCTTGCCTACAGCCTCATTAACCAGGTGGGGTTCATGGTGTGCGGAATCGGGATCGGGACAGCCCTGGCGATCAATGGGGCTGTCTGTCACGCCTTTAATGATATATTATTCAAGGCCCTCCTCTTTATGTCCATGGGCGCTATCATGTATCGTACAGGAAAAATCAACGGTACTGACTTAGGGGGACTGTACAGGACCATGCCCCTTACATGCGTGTTTTGCATGGTGGGGGCCGCATCCATATCCGCGTTCCCGTTCTTCAGCGGTTTTGTCAGCAAGTCCATGGTGATGGATGCGGCGGCCGGCGGGCACATGAGGATCATCTGGTTTATTCTCCTTTTTGCCTCGGCCGGTGTATTCCATCACGCAGGGATTAAGATTCCCTATTTTGCATTTTTCTCCCACGATTCGGGCATGAGACCCAAGGAGGCCCCGATCCATATGCTCCTCGCCATGGGCATTGCGGCCTTCCTGTCTGTTTTTATTGGTAGTTTTCCCGGTGCCCTCTATAGCCTGCTCCCTTATCCCGTGGAGTATGTGCCTTACACTGCACCCCACGTGGTAGGTCAGACCCAACTCCTCTTCTTTTCTGCCCTGGCTTTTACCCTTCTCCTCCTATCCGGCATCTATCCGGCCGAGATGAGGTGTATCAATCTGGACGCGGACTGGTTTTACCGTAAGGGTGGCCGACTCTTTTTCCATGTGATGGACAGGACTCTTAATAAGATCAACAGGGTTTGTGAACGTGTTTTCGTTGGTGGCATCACAGGTTCTTTGGCCCGGATTTCCAAGGATGTTGTCCCGAGATTCATCCTTCTTGGAATGGTGAGCTTCTGGATTTTGACAGGGTCGAGGGGAGAAGTGCTGCAGATGAAAAAGATGAATGTGTATAATGACTTTTTGAAAGGAACACTCCCGGTGGGGATTGGAGCGGGAGTGGCGGGGTTTTTTATTGTGTTGCTTTTTGTTTTGAGCTGAGTGGCTCAAAATCCTGAGTATTTTACCTGTTCAAGACTAGGAGGCTGTCCGAGAATGAGAAATTTTTTGCAAGGTCAAGGAAGGCGAAGATTTTAACCGCAGGAATACATTGAGTATTTTGAGGATTAAAATCTGAGTCTGACGCAGAGATTGCGAAAAATAGCCATTCTCGGACAGCCTCCTGGAGAGAAATCCCAACTTTGTGAGGGAGGATGTTTCATGGTTTCTATTGAGGATCTGAAAAAAATCAGCGTGCTTGACAACCTGACACAGCCGATGCTTGAAAATATGCGACCCTTGACCCAGTTGAACATTTTCGGAGAACGGCACGTTATTTTTGAGGAGGGGCAGGAGGCGGACTATTTTTATATGCTGCTCAAGGGAAAAGTGATTTTGGAGGTAGAGGCCTCAGAAGTAATTATGATTTCTCTTGAGGCTGTCAAACCAGGCTATTCCTTTGGCTGGTCTGCCCTACTTCCTGGATCAAAGTACCACGCCTCTGCCATATGCGTTGAGCCGTGCGAAGTTGTGGCAGTCCCTGGAGACAGGTTTTTGGAACTTCTTGATGAGGACCATACAATAGGCTACAAATTCATGAAAAGTGCGACAAGTATTCTCAAGCGTCGGGTAGAACGGCGTACGGAGCAGTTCTTGCGGGTTATGTCAAAGCACCCTGATCTCCAGAAACTAATGGGATTATAGTAAGGGAAGGGAAGAGTGAAATGGCAAAAAACGATGGTGCACATTACAGCCATAACTCCCCATGCCATCCCGATTTTAAATCTTAGGATTCCAGGAAATCTGGCCTCTACACGGTCAACCGATAGTATCCTCCTGAGGATGCCGTAATCGAGACAGCCCCCTCCTGTCCCCCAGCTTTTGGGCTTTCATATCCTCTATGGTGCCCCCAATTTTCTCAAGGAGACCGAGGCCCACATCCCGGCGCACCTTCATGCTTTCATGGTCGGCGATCCTGATAAGGTAGAGTTTTTTCATTTTCCTTAGGCCTGATAAATGGGTCTCGACCTTCCACTGAGAATCGATCGGAAGCAGGTCGTTTCTCAGGGAGAGGACCCCATAGTTCAGGCGAATGCCCTCAGAACTCACGGATACAGCGCTGAAACCAAAAAAAGGGCTGTTGAAAAACCAAACGACTATAATCATCCAGACAAGAGAGGCTATTAGGTGTTTTGGCTTCCTTTTAACGAGAGAGTAAACCAAAAAAAATACCACCACTCCTGAGACAAAGAGCATTATGGTATTTTGGATATAGAGAGATTTGATAAGAAAAGTCTGTGTTGCCATAACCTGATTCATCATGTAGCACGGAAACTTAGACGGTGTCAATAATCGCGGAACTATTCCCACCTTTTCCTTGACAGATCAAAGGCTCCTTTGATAAGTTCCCTCTCAATTTCGACCCGGGACCTTTGCAAAACGCCCCTTTCGAAGTCTGCGCTTATCTGCCCAATCTAAGCGTCCCCGATGAGCGGGATTGAGGATATCAGTAGCCTATAACCTTTGAACCTTGAACCCTGTCGAAGATCCCGCTGTGCGGGGAACCTGGAACCGATCTGTGTAATAGGAGGAATTAGTTTCATGAAACCCTTACAGCATCTCTTTGTTGTTACAAGTATCCTCATTCTAACATTAATGGCGTCTCCTGCCCTTTGCGGTCATGGCGCTAAGGGTGGCCCCCCAAAGGCGATTATCCCTGGCGGCGACACCGTCAATATATCAGGTCTTGTCCTTGACAGCCATAAAGAACCGATTGATGAAGCAGAAATTGTAATTTCAGTCAACGGCAAAGAGGTTGGTCGGGTAATTACCGCCCATAACGGCAAATATGTATCCCGTTTTCAATTGAAAAAGGGTGAAATTCAGACCTCCACTATCGAGGTAGAAGCCACCAAGGCCAGCTTCGCGTCCCGGACCCTTGAATTCAATGGGGCGGAGCTGGCGCAAAAAGGGGATCATTATTATATCAGTGAAGATCTCAATCTTGATAGGGTCTTGGGGCCTGCCTTCTGGATATCTACCGTTATCTTTATTTTGGCCTATGTACTTATTGCCTTTGAATTACTTCATAGGACCGTCGCCGCCATGTTGGGTGGAGTCCTGATGCTGGTCATATCCTACACCATCGGCACCATTAATCCCGAGTATCACATCTTCTCCTTTGACAGCGCCATTAATTCCGTTGACATGAACGTGGTTTTTCTCCTTATGGGGATGATGATCATCGTCGGAGTCTTGAAACATACCGGCTTGTTTCAGTGGTGTGCCTACGTCTCCTACAAATTAGCCAAGGGGAAGGTCTTCCTCCTCACGGTTTACCTGATGATATTTACGGCAGTCTCCTCCGCATTCTTAGACAATGTAACCACCATGCTCCTGTTAACAGGGGTGGCCATTGAGATCGCCATTTCACTCTCCATTAATCCGCTTCACCTCCTGATACCCCTCGTCCTCGCCTCTAACGTAGGGGGTACGGCCACCCTTATCGGCGACCCGCCCAATATCATGATCGGCTCCTACGCCGGCCTGACCTTCATGGATTTCGTGATCGCCCTTTCCCTTGTCTGTGTGGTATGCATGGTGGCCCTCATCATTTTTACCAAATTCGTGTGGGGCAAGCACTATGCGTCTGCCAAAGTAGAAAACGTGCAGGAATATATCAAGGTCTTGAAAGAACAATACCCGATCACGGATCCAAGGCTTCTCACGTATGGGTTAGCTGTTTTGGGCTTTGTCGTATTCCTTTTCCTGAGCCATGGCTACTGGCATATGGAGGTCAGCGTGGCAGCGTTGATGGGAGCGGCTATCCTCTTGACTATTGCAATCATAACGGAAAAGGTGAATCTGATCCAGTTAATCGAAAAGGACATTGAGTGGCCCACGCTGATGTTCTTCATCTTCCTTTTCATTATGGTCGGGGCAGTGGAGTCAAGCGGCCTGTTGGCCTTGGTTGCAGACTGGATTCTGGACCTCTCAGCAGGTAATTTTCTGATGGCCTGCGGTCTGATCCTCTGGGTAGCCGCCATCATGTCTGCCTTTGTTGACAACATCCCCTTTACAGCCACCATGTTGCCTATTGTGGCCTATCTCGGTAGCGTGATTCCGGGTTCAGAAAATACCCTCTGGTGGGCCCTTGCGCTCGGGGCATGCTTCGGCGGGAACGGAACTATTATCGGGGCATCCGCAAATGTGGTAACCATGGGGATCGCAGAATCAAGGGGTTACAGGATCAGCTTTATCGGTTTCATGAAAACCGCCTTCCCATTCATGATAATCACCATCCTGATCGCCCATGCCTGGCTCCTTATTTTTAAGCCTCAATAGGGCACCTGATTTGAGGGGAAGGCCCTTTTCCATCCTGCATCCTGTATCTTGCTTATATGAAAAAGGGCCTTCCCGAAATATTCTGAAGGGGCTCCCTCCATTTTCCCCAGCCGTGAAATTTCTCTTTACCTTGGGGGTCTATGCCTCTATAATTCGCGACCATTGAGAGGAGTCGACATTTTTCTCGTAAAAAGTCTGTTTTGTGACTCTTTATGGGTTTATCAATTCTTAGAGGATAACCACTATGACCAATAACGATAATAAGGAAAGCCATTTGGTTAATGGCTTGACAAATTCAGATGAACCCCCTGATCAGGATGCCACGTTTTTTGCGAATATATTCATAGATTCACCTATCGGCATTTACATTGTTCAGGATGGTAAATTTTTATTCATGAATCCGGAATTCCTGAGGATCGGGGGCTTTGACGAACAGGATCTTTTGGGTACGGACTCTCTCGGGATTGTGCTGCCTGAAGATAGAGAAAAGGTGAAGCGCTGCGCCGTGGAGATGTTGAAGGGGAAAAGCCACTCCCCATACGAGCACCGGGTTTTGACCAAGGATGGTGAGATCAGATGGATTTTAGAAACGGTTACCTCAATCCAGTTCAAGGGTAAAAGATCAGTCCTCGGATATTTCATGGATCATACCGAACATGAGAGGGCAAAAGAGGCCTTAAACATATCAGAGGATAAATTTCATAAAGCCTTCCGTTCCAGCCCTGACTGGTTTGTTATAAGTACTCTGGAAGATGGTTTTTATGTCGACGTTAACGAGACCTTTTTAAGCTCCACCGGTTATACGAAGGACGAGGTTCTTGGCCGCACCTCAAGCGAATTGAGGATCTGGGCTGATCCGAATAAGCGGACGGAGATGGTCAAAACGCTCCGGGATAAGGGTGTGGTCCGTAACCTCGAAGTCGAATTCCGCATGAAATCCGGGGAGATTCGGAATATGCTCTGGTCGGCTGAAGTCATAGACTATGGCGACGAGAAGTGCCTTATCGCTGTAACACGCGATATTACTGCTCGCCATCGTGCCCAGCAGGAACGCCTGAAACGGGAAAAACTGCAAGGTGTCCTTGAAACTGCCGCTACCGCGTGTCACGAAATAAATCAGCCGCTGCAATATATTTTTCTCCTTTTGGGTGAGATTTTGGAAAAAGATCCTGAAAATGAAGACTTAAAGGAAATCAAAAGACAGTATGATCGGATAAAGGGTATTACTAATAAGTTTGAAAATATTACCGTATATGAAACAACGGATTACATCAAAGGGGAAAAAATCATCGATATCGACAAGGCATCAAAGAAGAGATAGGGGTGGCTTTAAACATAGTATAGCATTATGATTACTGCTTACCCTTTCGGGTTTTCCCATGAGTTGAGGCGCCGGGCTTTCTTTGGTGCCGGGATTTATGTCTTTTCTTTGGATGAACGCCCTCAGGCATGGTGAGCCATTCTTCCTCCGGCTCCATACATTCCAACTTGCGGCCCATAAACTCCTCGATGGCAGGGATGAAGAAGGCATCTCTTTCGTCGGCGAAGCTGATCGAGGTGCCAGTGGCGCCGGCCCGACCAGTGCGCCCGATCCTGTGTACGTAATCCTCTGGATCATGCGGCAGCTTAAAATTGATGACATGATCCATACCCTCGATGTGAATTCCGCGTCCGGCTACATCCGTTGCCACCAGTACCCGTATCTTTCCGGATTTAAATTCGTTAAGACGGCGGAGCCGTTTTTGCTGGGGGACCTCCCCGGAGAGCATGGAGCAGTTAATGCCGTAGCGGGTCAGCATCTCCGAGAGCCTTCTCACCTCGTCCCGCCTGTTGCAGAAAACCAGGGCACGGCTCAAGTCCTGCCGGATGATGATGTTCAGGAGCAGCGCAAATTTCTCGTCCGTGGTCACGATGTAGACAATCTGCTCAACTGTATCGACCGCGACCTGCTCCGGTTCGATCTCAACGGTTACAGGGCTGCGAGTCCACTCTGAGGCGAGGCGTGTAATCTGTCCGGTCAGTGTAGCGCTGAAGAGCAGGGTCTGGCGCTTGTCTTTTGACGGAGTGCTGTGAATGATCTTTCGTACATCGGGAATAAAACCCATGTCGAGCATACGATCGGCCTCGTCGATGATCAACACCTCGACCCTTTTCAGGCTAAGGTCGTGTCGCCGTTGAAAGTCGAGTAGTCTTCCAGGGGTTGCCACGACGATATCGACCGAACCGGCGATAAGCTGGTTTCTCTGCTTGACGTAATCCATGCCTCCAAATACGGAAATAACCTTTATAGCACAGTATTTGGAGAGATCCCGGGCCTCCTCGGAGATCTGAAGCACTAACTCCCGGGTGGGGGCGAGGATCAGAACCCGGGGTGTGCCAGGTGTTCGTTTTCCCTGAAGGGGGTTATTCAGTATCCGGGTAATGATAGCGATCAGAAAGGCGGCCGTCTTTCCTGTACCGGTCTGGGCCCGGCCGCTTGCATCCTTGCCCGACAGTGTGCTGGGAAGAATTTCAGCCTGGATCGGTGTGCAGTACTCAAAGCCAAGATCGCTGATGGCATGAAGGAGCGGATTGGGAAACCCAAAATCGTGAAACCGGGTCTTGCCTTCTAACGGCGGGACTTTGAACTGTGAAGCGTCCCATCTCTCTTCTAATACCGTTCCGGTTGTGAGTGCGGGTGAATCCCCGGCACGGATAATTTTCTTTCCCTTTTTGCGTGAGGCCCGTCTGTGAAAGGGAGACCTTTCCCTTTCTGGGCTCGAAGGCCTTGGATTGGCCCCTGTAGTGGATTTTTTTCCCTCCCGGATCATCTTTTTCAGTCTATATTCTCCTTCTCCCCCAACCTTGACGTGAATTCCCTGCCGGAGTCATGGGCGTATCTGAAGAAATGCTCCACTCTGTCCTCAGTTGAATTGAGAGGGATCTCACAACCGGAGGCAAGGATATAGCCGCTCCCTTCTGCAGCTGTCTCTATGCAGTCTGTGATTGCTTTCTCCATCTCTTCACGGGTTCCGGTTGCAAACAGGGAAGTTGGCACGTTCCCCATGATCGTTAATTTGCCGTTAGACTGTTCGACCATTTTTTTTAGGGATGAGGGGGCATCCAGACTGATAAAAGTGATCCCGGTATCAATGACATGCTCCATAATTGGATCAATATACCCGCATATATGGAGGGTCATGGGGGCCTTTTTAGACCTGAAATATTCACAGAGTTCCCTGTGGCAGGGTCCTATAAAATCCCGGTAGATTTCAGGAGAAATCAGACTGCACGAAGCAAAGGCTTCTCCGAGAGATGGCAAGAATCCGGCCTCTATTACGGCATCGCCCACGGTTCGAACAACCTCTGTGGTGAATTTCATCAATTCATGGACGAATTCGGGCTCAGTAATGCACTCGATCAGGAGTTGTTCCGCACCCCTGAGATGCATAGCCAAGTTCCAGGGTCCTGAATGTCCGAGTCCAACAGCGGCGGTCTTGTTTACCCCGGCAGAGACTCTGTCGCACAATTCAAGAAAATAGGGAAGTCTGCCGTCTTTTTTTGGATCAGGCACCTTTAGGCTAACAAGTTGGGACTGATCCTTCAGCAAGGTAGATTTTGGGTGAGATATGTTGTCTTCAGGGAAGTCCAGTTCACATCCCATAGCCTCAACCTCAAGGAAAATGTCGTTGTATACAATTACGCTATCAGGCTGAAATCTATCGTAGAATGCGAGATGGGCTTCAGCGCTCTTCTTAGCGTCCTTGAGGATCTCCCTTACCGTGTAATTGGTCAGCTTTGAGCAATACGGCCCGATCAATACGGTAGTCGGGATCCGGTCCGCATACTGCCGCTTCAACGCAGAAACCATATAATGGCGTCCCGTCAGTTTTTCCATTACCCCTCCCTTTACCCTGAACTTTATGGTTTTTTATCTTTTAGCGTTGAGTATATATTACTAAACCTTTGATGTCGACAAAAAGATGCTGCCCAGTATTCAGGACTGAGGTGCAAGGCGCAAGGCGTAAGGTGTAAGGAACTCAACCAATATCGAGCATTCCCGCCAAAGTCGGGATTTCCGCTACGCTACAACCAGCAACCAGTATCCAGCATCAAGTATCCAGTATCCAGTATCCAGCCAGCAATTTTCCTTGAATCGGTAAAATAAAAATGGTATTGATCAGTTTGGTTTTAGTTTCATGCCGCAGGCCTGATTCACCTCAATCATTGCAAAATGACTAAATCCCAATTAAAAACCAGAGCGATAAACCCAGAGGGGCTAATAGCCTGCCCTGAATGTGATCTGTTAATCCGAAGAACCGAGCCCGGACCAGGCGTTAAATGTTTTTGCCCAAGATGCCGGTCCATTCTCTTCCATGTGAAGAGGAACCCGGTTGAACGTACCCTTATTCTGAGCCTGACCGGTCTGATTTTTTTTGTGCCTGCAATGGTACTGCCCATCATGACCCTGAACGCATTAGGACTTGAGCAGAGCGCTAATGTTATACAGTGGGTAAGTGCATTATTCCGAACCGGTTTTCACATGGTTGGCATTGTCGTGCTCTTTACAGTTGCAGTTATTCCACTCCTCAAGCTTCTATTGCTCTTCTATGTATCGATGGCCATTCGATTCAAGGCTGATTGGCACAACCTGGGGTCCTTTTTCAGGTTCTATCAACGAATGGATGAATGGGGAATGTTAGAGATTTGCATGCTCGGCATTCTCGTATCAATCATAAAACTGAAAGATCTTGCCCAGATCTCTTACGGGATAGGGCTGTTCTGTTTTGTCTTGCTCCTGACAATCACACTTCTTGCATCTGTTACCTTGGACGAACATAAATACTGGTCTTCCATAAAGGACGTCAAATCGTTTAATGGTTGAGTCCCGCCTGAGGCGGAATTGAGTTGGAAGAAGATATGGACAAAGAGCGTCTGACGGCACGGGAGGCAGGCCTGCTTAACTGCCTTGACTGCCATCTACTGACGACAAAAGGAGACGGGGCCTTGCAAATGCGCTGCCCGCGCTGCGGGGCAAGGCTTCACCTTAGAAAAACCAACGGTATGGCAAGGACCTGGGCTCTACTGATCACCAGCCTGATCCTCCTGTTTCCCGCCAACCTCCTTCCCATTATGACGGTGACCTATCTTGGGGCAAAGGAACCCAACACCATTATAGAAGGGATCGAGCATTTCATCCAATCGGGCGAATATTTCATCGCGATCATTATCTTTTTTGCAAGTATCCTGGTGCCCATTTTCAAAGTGGTGGGGATTATGCTCATCATGACCTCAATCCAAAGGCGATGGCAAACATGGTTAAAGCACAGGACTTTGATGTTCCGGGTCATAAAGTTCATCGGGCGCTGGTCTATGCTCGACATTTTTGTGATCGCTGTCATGGTTGCCCTTGTCAACTTAGGCACGCTTACCACTATCACACCTGCACCTGCAGCTACATATTTTGCAGCCGTAGTTATATCGACCATGTTAGCATCAAACACATTTGATACGCGGCTAATATGGGAAGGTGCTTAAGTCATAAGGGAGGATTATCTAATGGAGTCAAATATCCCGGAACCTGAGATAAAATCCAGAAGCGGCATTTCCCCAATCTGGATCTTGCCAATCGTCGCACTATTGGTTGCAGGCTGGATCGCCTACAAAGCAATTGTTGATGCGGGGGTCGAAGTAACCATAAGGTTTGACAATGCACAAGGGATTGAAAAGGGGAAGACCCGTGTTATTTATCGGGGAATGCCCATCGGATTAGTAAAAAATCTCTCAATCAGTAAGGACTTTAAGAGCACCGAGGTGTTAGTGGAATTTGTAAAAGAGGCGCGTGAACAACTCAGGAAAAATACCCAGTTCTGGATGGTGGAGCCAAAAATCTCTCTAAAGGGGATTACAGGTCTGGAGACCATTTTGAAGGGGAACTATATCACCATGTTACCAGGAGACGGAC
>Ga0222696_1000448_pt1 | contig 20196 bp, 18 predicted proteins | sample AntAcemetage1400_FD_179817 | JGI IMG/M metagenome (GOLD analysis project Ga0222696, IMG submission 179817) | Saline water microbial communities from Ace Lake, Antarctica - #1400 | ecosystem: Environmental > Aquatic > Non-marine Saline and Alkaline > Saline | place: Antarctica: Ace Lake... | reverse complement strand
GATACTTAGAATGGATGCTATGAAGTGCAAATATGCGTTCCTGATGAATGATGCGAACATCTTCTTCATTAGTACACTCCTAACGTTAGCATACAGTTTCCGGAAAAATCTTATCTATAATTTTTTGCTTGGCAACAAATGGTCCAAGTTTTACAGTTTTTTAGCTGGATAACATGACATTTGGGGTGTTATTCGGCAACCTGGATAACTGAGCGCACAGCCGAGAACGAGAGTGGTTAGGCGGTTTCGTTGAACCCAGGCGGCGAGTGCCACCTCAAACATCAGCAAGAGCAATCCCTCAAAATAAAAAACCCCGCTCTCTTTCCGAGTAACGGGGTTATTGTATGCCGTAGGCCATTTTTGTTCCTTTTTTGGGTATAAAAGGGGAAAATGGGTCGACTTCAAGAATCAGTGATAAAGCGTTTGCGCCGTTCAATCGTAATCAAGGCTTTTATACATGATAACCCGGATATGTCAAGAAATACCGTGATTGGTATCCTGATATTTGCCTAACAGGTATGGTATTCGGAATCTTGGATTGGAATCTTCAATGATTGTGCCGCTGCGGGATTACTACTGATAGTAAACAAGCTGACCGGGGTTCGGCCACAATGGCCCCTGTTGGTCTCTTTTCATCTCAATGCCGGAAAAGATCTATACCGATACACGCGTATCCGGTCAACAAGAATATGATTTTCAGGGGCAACATAATAAAGGCTAAAGGCGTAATGGGAAGCTACATTCAAAAAATAACATATTTCTATCTCTTTGAATTTACTGCAATTTATTGCTGCCCGTTTTTTTCTTGCCAGGAACATTACAGGATACCCCGGAGCATGGAGCACACTATCAGAATAGGATGACTTGTTCAAAACACCATATATGTTCATAATACGTGAACAACTATTTTTATTGAACAATCTAAAACCATCTCTTCTAAAAATATGTTCCAAATCGATTTATTAAAAAATTGTCTTGCCAAATGTTCAAAAATATAATATGTTCATAATTAATGAACAAGGCAAACCATGAACAAAGGTTGTAAGATGAAACAGCAAATAAAAGGCTTGATCAAAACCGCTTTAGAAATTTTCGAGCAAACCACCGGATTGAAAGCTGCTTACCAGAACAGACTTTTAGACGAAACAAAATATCCTGATGGTTTGGTCCGTATCGATCACCAGAATATGCAATGGATCTTTGCCGTACAGGCAAAAACGAGGGTGACACGCGCAACAGTGGCCATTGAAAAAACAGAGGCAATGAATTTCCAGCAAGAACGCCTTTTATTTACCGATTATGTAACACCGCCGATGGCAGACCTGATGAAAAATCTGGACATGTTTTTTATAGATGCAGCAGGCAACGCCTATATCAACAAGCTGCCCCTCTATGTGTTTATCAAGGGCAACAAGCTGCCGGAAAGGGCGAAAACCACGCCTCAAAGACGCCTTTTAAAACCGACCGGCCTGCGCGTCGTATTTGCGCTTTTGAACAATCCGGATATGATCAATTGGCCCTACCGGAATGTGGCAAAAACAACTGATGTTGCCCTGGGAACGGTCGGCTGGATATTCAGAGATCTTAAAGAAATGGGGTTTTTGCTGGAAATGGGCGGGCGCAAACGAAGAGTGACGAACTTACAAACACTATTAAAAAGATGGGTTGAAGCATACCCTGATCAATTGCGACCTAAGCTTGTGATCGATCGATTCAAGGCACCTCATCACGACTGGTGGAAAAAGGTCAATATAGTAGAGCATCATGCGTGCTGGGGCGGTGAAGTGGCCGCGGCCAAGCTGACCCAACATCTGAAACCGGAAAAGGTTGTCATTTACGCTAATGAACCACCGGGCAAACTGATCATTGGAAACAAGCTGCGCAAGGCCAACGATGGGGATGTCGAAATCCTGAAACCCTTTTGGAAATTCAAGCATGAATTCGCTGATCAGGGAATCGCGCCACCGCTTCTGGTCTATACCGATTTGATGGCTACCGGTGATGACAGGAATATCGAAACGGCAGGGATCATATATGACAAATATCTTGTACGACCTGACCGGCAAGATCGATAAGATGAAAAAATAGTGGAGCATTTTAACGCACTGCTGAGGGGTCTTTCTGAGAGCTAATTTGACTATCAGGTTGATCTGGCCTGATAAGTTAATTTTGCCCTTCACGTAAGGCATCGACCAATAGGTCTGCCTTGAGATCTTCGATTTTGAAATACCTTGCTCCCATATGGGAAGACAACTGACGGGATAATCCAAAAGAGATGAGCCCCGGCCTTTCAACATCGACCACCACACTGTTGAACCTGGCATCAAAGCCGTTCGGCATATAGGAATCTGAAATGCGCCAGGCTCTTTTGAACATCAGAGTTTTGTTTCAATCAGCCCCATGTTGACGGATCAACGCCTCGGTGGTATAAAGAAAGGCGAAATATCCGCGCCTTTGAAAGGAATCCCCGACTTCCCGTCATCAAATTGACAGTTCCCTTGGGAGGATGGCTTATGCCCTCCATCAGGCTCAGCGATCACTCCGCGTTTTGGGACTACGGTTTTAAGTCTGTCATGATAACGGATTCAGCTTTTTACAGGAACCCCCACTATCACCGGCCTTCCGATACCATGGAAAAACTGGACTATCGTTTTATGGCAGAGCTGGTTCAGAGCCTGGCGCTATTTTTCTGTGCCCAGTAGGGGTCCCCTGGTAAAACGTCTCCTCCATGGGGATTATGGCGTTTGATTGTGGTCTCCCCCATATTATGGTCGGATAACGACTCCTCTCCAGCGTAAAAGTTTAACATGGCAGGTTACCCCCCTGCAAATATTAAAATACTCGCTTGCGTTGGACAGTCACTATGTGGTATCTGTAGTGATAGCTAATAGTTGTGTGTATGTGGTGAGAACCTGAAAGGGAAAAGAGCAACAGATAGCCGGGAAACGGGTCTTGGTGCTATTTAACATATTTGATCCAACCTAATACATGTTAGACAGCCCTATGATCCGGTTCTAACGCCGTGATGATTGACCAAGTAAGAATTGAAAGGAGTTGAAATGAATTCGAAGACGAAGATTGGAATAGTGATATGCGATCGCTACCGCCGCTGTGCGGGTGGGAAATGTTTCCGAGCGATGAGGAACAAAGAAGGAGCTTTCAGCACATACACGGACACCGAAGTTGAGTTGGTTGGTTTTACAACGTGCGATGGTTGTCCTGGCGGCAACATAGAATATGCTGGCGAAGAGATGGTGAAGAATGGCGCAGAGGTTATTCATTTAGCTACCGGTCTGGTCGTTGGATATCCCCCCTGTCCCTATATCGATACATTCAAAGCCTTTCTTGAAAAACGCTTTGAGGTCAAGGTCGTTGTAGGCACGCACCCTATACCGAAAAAGTATCTTGATATGCATACTTATCTTGGGACATGGGAGAACTCCACGTGGAAGCCACTTATAGCGCCGACCATGAGTGATGAAGTGACCCGTGGAAATTACGATTAAGCATAGTCACTGAAGCCCAGGTTGAGCGTCTTGGTGAATTACCAGGACTTCTTTTAGCAGTCATAGTGAACGAATTCATCGCCTGCCGGTTGGCTAACCGTGCTCTTGCATCCGACAGCTAACCGCAGCGGCTGAAGAGCGTTAGCAATCCTAAAATAAAGGCGCCAAATTGGAGTAACTAAAGTTAGGCCCTGTGATCGGCAGCAACACGCAGAATGGCGGATAAGCTCTGCTCAACGTCTTCTTCTGTGGTGGCCCAAGAAGAGACACTGATACGCATAGCGACGTGATCTTGCCACACAGTTCCGCCACACCAACAGGTACCATCAGTTTGAATTTCAGCAATAATTTTTCGAGTTGTCTCATCATCTCCGAATGAAACCAGTACCTGATTGATAACCACGTCATTGAGCACTTGATAACCTGCCGCACTAAGCCCTTCCGAAAAGCGAGACGCATACCTACAAGTGCGCTCAATTAAATCGGCAAGACCGGTGCGCCCGAGAGAGAGCAGGGCAGCCCAAACCTCTGCTCCGCGCGCACGCCGTGACGTCTCGGGGGTATACTGCAATGGCTCACGTTTATTCCCCTCCGGCAGATATGCTGCACTGAGGGACATCGCTGCCCGAAGAATTTCAGGATTTCGAACAAAGGCCATTCCACTGTCATAAGGAACATTCAGCCACTTATGCATATCGGTTGCCCATGAGTCAGCATTTGCTACACCAGATGTGAGATAAGCTCGCTCGGGGGTTGCTGCAGCCCACAACCCAAAGGCACCATCTACATGAACCCAGGCACCTGAATCGTGTGCAATGGCGCAAATTTCTTTAACCGGATCGAAAGCTCCAGTATTCACATTTCCCACCTGAACGCATACGATGGTGGTGTCAGACAGTGGGGGAAGAGAGTCGATGCGCATTCTTCCCTGCCCATCAACAGGAACTATTGCCACACGATTGCGCCCCAACCCCAGAAAACCAAGTGTTTTGAGCAAAGTGGGATGAACTTCCTCACCCACAACAACGCTGATCGGAGTCGCCCCAAATAAACCCTCTGCTTCTACATCCCACCCTGCCTTCTCCAGAACGGCGTGGCGAGCAGCAGCCAAAGCGGTGAAATTTGCCATTGTGGCCCCGGTGACAAAAGAACCTCCGCAGTCCGGGGGTAAATCCAGAACATCTATTAGCCAACGAAGAGCGATTTCCTCGAGCGCAACGGCAATAGGGGAACTTGCGACGCAAAAGGAGTTCTGATCCCACGCTCCAGCCAGCCAATTAGCCGCAAGTGCTACAGGAAGAGACCCTCCGGTCACGAACCCAAAATAGCGTGCCCCGGCGCTACCAACAGTTGCAGGTGAGCCAATATCATCGAGAAGAGCAAGGACGTCTTCGGGTTCGGTAGATTCATCCGGGAGGGGTTCATATAGCTTTGAGAGGCGATTGACAGCGTCAAGCGATGGCGCAACGCTTCGTTTATCTAAGCCTACCAGGTACTGATTTGCACGCTGCAAAACTTCTCTCAGCAGATGTTTCATTATATCTAACTCCTAATGAACTCAACCAATTTATCCTGAAACCGGGTCCCTACATTTTTGAAATGTGATTATGTCAAATTAATGCCAAAATATTTCAGATAGCAAGGTGAGATAATAAAACAGACAGGTTCACCTAAAAATAACTAAGGTAACAATTCAAGACTTGGCTCCAATTTTCTGAAAAAATCTTTATGGCTGAATGCCTGGAAAGCCTTTGTATTCCTTTTTCTCCGGATATTTATAAGTTGACATTTTACTGGTCTTTGTGCCCAAATCCACAAGGCCTTCCATTATTTTGACCGCAGCCGTAACACCATCAAAGACGGGCACACCCAGCTCTTTTTCAAGGTTTTTAGCAAATTTTACCATCCCTGCCGAACCAAGACAAATTGCCTCAGCCCCATCTTCAGATACGGCATTTCTTCCCTCAACGGTCAATGCGTGAAGTCCACCCTCCGGATCGTGCTCATAGTCGAGGATATTCATGGTTGTGCAGCGTATTGAAATGCATTTATCTTTCATCCCCGACCGTTCAACAACCTCCCAAAGCAAAGGTTTGATGCTTTTAGTCACTGTGACTATAGAAAAATTGGCTGCAACCATATTCGCCATATACATTGAAGCTTCGCCAATGCCCACCACTGGCACGTTCGCAATTTGCCTGGCAGCATAGAGTCCGGGATCGCAGGCAGCGGCGATAATGAAGCCATCAAAACCCTCCTTTACCCCCTTGTGTACTTCTTCCATTAAGCCGGTTAGCGTTGCAAACTGGTCGTGAAAATTATCGATGGAGGCAGGCCCTTTCTCGGGGCTTACCGCTACAATCTCAGTGTCGGGCCTCGCCACATAAGTCGCGGCATCGTATATCTTATCAGTCATAGATTGGGTTGTATTGGGATTGATGACTTTTATTCTCATCTCCAGCTACTTCCTTTAAAATAAATTTATGCTGATGGCATATCTTTTTACAGTTTTCTGCCCGAAATATGTATGAACGTTAAAAGGGGTGGGCAAAGCATTCAAGCAAAAATCCTTGAATCCAGTTTGACTCAAAGTTTAGACAAAGTTTTTATGGTCTCTGTAAGCACTTTTATCCCGTTCTCAACATCCTCCCAATTTGTCCACTCCAATGGCGAGTGGCTTATTCCATTGATACTCGGGACAAAGACCATAGCCGTCTTAACCTTTTTTGCTATATTCTGCGCGTCATGCCCGGCGCCACTGTTCATTCGTTTTGTTTTAATCCTCATAGCCGTTGCCGCTTCATCTATGGCGTCCACAACTTCCCTTGAGCAGGAACATGGAGGATAATCAAAAGGAATATCTATAGTGGTCTTAATGCCGTACTCACCTTCCAAACCCTTGATAGCTGTTATAACTTCATCTTGGAGTTTCCTCATATTCTCTTTGTTACTATCCCTAATATCTATGCCCATCTCCACTTTCCCGGGAATAATGTTTGGTGCTCCAGGTCCAACCACCATTTTGCCTACAGTCGCCACGGTCGAACCTCCAAACTCCTTCACCATTTCGTTAGCTCGTCTGTTAGCCAACAATACAATATTGGCTGCCGCGACCAAGGGGTCTTTGCGTAAGGACATGGGCGTTGTACCGGCATGGTTCTCTTCACCGGTCAAAATAGCATTAACCCAACTCAGGCCTGTAATGTTTTCCACAATTCCAATGGGCATTTTTTCCATATCAAGGACCGGCCCTTGCTCCACATGGGTTTCTATAAAGTACTCTACGTCACCCAAATCCATCATGAAATTGCCCCTGAGCGCAAGGGTATCTAAAGCCTCTTTTAGCGTTACCCCTTCACCATTTTTTATGCCTAATGCCTCATCTACCGATATATCACCCGCAATAACGGAACTTCCCAGCAATGTTTTTCTGAATGCTGACCCCTCTTCTCCCATAAAAGCAACCACCTCAATGGGTCTCTCATTTTCAAATCCTTCATCATTTATTATCCTGACTGCTTCGAGTGCGCTAACGACTCCAAGTGGACCATCGAACATTCCACCGTTCAGTACCGAGTCCAAATGTGATCCGGACATAACTGCACCCTTGTCTGTTTTTGCGCCCTCCTTCCTGGCATATATATTGCCTACCTTGTCAATACGGACTTTAAGACCCGCTTCTTTCATCCTTGCTATCATGTATTCCTTCGATATCTTGCTTTCCAGAGTTCCTTCAAGCCTTTGTAACCCATTATCAGGATCCAATTGCTCATAAGATTCAATCTGAGCAGGAATTCTTCTTCCCATCTCTCCCAGCTTAATTAAATCTTCTTTCCACCTGTGAGGTGACATTGGTCTTGCCTCCTATCTCCCTGTTCAAATCTTGGCTTTGTTAAACAGAAATCTTTCTGCGGACAGCAGATCCGCTGCAATGATCTTTTTGCGTCGGTTAAGATAAAGATCACCGTTCTAATATTAGCTTTTATCGGTTTCCCGGTTACTTAACCTTGGCCGTTGCCTGCGACATTGATTCTGACATTAATAATTCAGATCTCCAGTCTCAGCCTAAGTAAGTCTCGAGTATGCCAATCCGTAAGGTTCGCGTTCGATGAATTTACCCTGGCCCAATTTGCCTACAAACTCGCCTTTATCAACGACAAGGTTCCCGCGCAGGTAAACTTTCTCTGCCCTGCCTTTCTGGTCAAATCCCTCGTAAGCGTTGTAATCCACCCCTTGCCTGGAGGTTTCTACACAAATTTGCCCTTCCCATTCAGGGTCAAAAACCACAATGTCAGCATCTCCACCGATCACAATACTTCCCTTCCGTGGGTACATCCCGTAAAACTTTGCCGGGGCAGTCGCATAAACATCAACCATCCGCTGGAGTGAAAGCTTCTTAGACAGAACACCATATGTGTAAAGAATCGCAAGACGATTCTCAACACCCGGAGCACCGTTGGGTATCTTTGTGAAATCCCCGCGCCCCATCTCTTTCTGGTCCTTAAAATTAAACCCACAATGATCTGAACCGACAACCTGGAGCCAGCTATGCTCAAGGGCCTTCCAGAGCTCATCGTGGTGCCACGATTCTCTGAGTGGAGGTGAACAAACATATTTGGCACCCTCAAAATCAGGTTTTGCGAGATTTTCTACATCAAGTGTCAGATAATGGGGGCAGGTCTCTCCATAAATGTTTACCCCCTCCAGATTGGCAGTCCTTAGGGCCTTCATTGCTTCTGAACAGGAGACATGGACAACGAAAATAGGGGCATCTGCTGCTTTGGCCAAATACGCTGCTCGCGCCGTTGCCTCCGCTTCAACTACAGGCGGACGGCTGGTTGCGTGATATTTAGGATCTGTTTTGCCCTCCGCGAGCAATTGCTTTTGAAATATGTCAATTACATGGGCATTCTCCGCGTGAACCATCATCAGCATACCCACATCTTTGGTTGCTTGCAGCATCCGCAACAGGGTCTCATCATCAACGTAAAAAGCCGTCCCCTTGTAGGCCATGAACAACTTAATGGTTGAGACACCTGCCTTTACCAACGCACCAACCTCCTCAAAGATACCCTTTTTGGCGGAATCCATGACCATTGCATGCAAACTGTAATCCACAGCGGTTTTGCCTTCTGCCTGCTCCTCCCGGTGTTTATATATAGAATCTAAAAGACTCATCCCCTCAGGCTGAGGTGCAAAGTCAATAATCGAGGTCGTTCCACCAACAATGGCGGCAACTGTAGTATCAAAGCCTGCAGTATGCGTTCCCATAAAAGGCAAAACAAAATGGGTATGACCATCAATTCCCCCAGGCAACAGGTACTTACCCTTTGCATCGACGACTGTTTCGGCACGGTTATCAAGCCCTTTTCCAATGGCAATAATTTCCTCCCCGTCAATAAGAACATCACCTTTAAACTCTTCCGTTGCTGTAATAATTGTACCATCCTTGATTAGTGTACGCATTTATTGAACCTCCTTGAAACATTATTCTAATTTACCTTAAAAAACAGCCTCAAGTAATAATGTGGTATTTATTCCACCAACTCACCACTTTGAGGCGAAGTGTCCCTCAGAACCCAATACCTCTGACCTATCATACAGGGCCGGGATTTCTACAACGACTTAAGCAAATATTTTCAACATATTTGCAGATGGTTGTAAAAGCCTGCAGCCATAGGTTTTTAGATGGTGACTCGGACCATCGACACTACTTGCGGCTGTTCATCACATAATAGGGCTCAAAGTCGTGCTTTTCCCACCCTTCATACCACTTGTGATAGTATGGTTTGATTTTCTGCAAGTTTTCGGCGAATTGTCGCTGTTCCGGACTAATCCCTTTTTTTGCCTGCTCACGGACCTCCTTATAAAGCTGATCCACATCCAGCGTCAGAAACTTTCGATCTTCCATGACCACCCTACCGCCTACAATCACCGTATTAACATGGATCCCCTTGGCCCGGTGTATAAAGATTTCAGCGATGTTCAAATCAGGCGACATAAAAGGATCGTCCATGATCTCATCAAGGTCAACCAGTATAGCGTCGGCTTTCTGCCCGGGTTTGAGTGCACCTACTTCTCCTTCAAAACCACACACCCGCGCTGCATTTGTAGTGCCCATTTTCAGAATGTCAAAGGCATCGAGAGCTGGCGTATTGGCCAGATCAAAGCCTGGAACACGGTGGAGATAGTACATCATTCTCAATTCCATGATAGCATCTTCGTCATCATTGATTCCCTTGTCATCAATTCCGAGAGAAACGTTTACTCCTGCCTTATGCAGATAATAAACCGGGGAAATGCCATTTCTGACCGCAAGGTTGCAGCTCGTGTGATTTGTGGTAGATGCCCCCTTGGAAGCCAGGAGCTCGATATCTGACTCGCTTACATAAACCGCGTGACCTAAAGTCAGGTTTTCGTCCACGAGACCCAGCTCGTCCAAATAAGCGACTAAGGACTTGCCGTATTTCTTCAAGCCATAGGCTTTTTGATGGGGGCTTTGCAACGTATGGATGTGAATTTGAAGCTTGCCCAGCTCATCAGCCCTTGCCTTCACGCGCTGATGAAATCCCACCGTAGAGCCCTGGGCCCAGCTTGGGCCAAATATGATGCGCGTATCTTCATCGTTGTAATGGCTGTATAAGTGTTCGAAAAGATCGAAGTACTCCTCCACAACAGCTTCCTTATCATAGAAAACCATCGGCCGACAGAACTCCTGCAGGTCCGGGGGGAGTGTTTTGAAGAACTCGGTGTCATCATATGCCAAAGTGTTGTCGTTTCGCATTCCGGGGGAGTATGCAAAACGAATGCCTGACTTCCGGTAACCTGCAATCGCCTTCTCCGCAATTTCGCCCATATTCGGAGCTTCACCCCAATTGTTATGATGCATGGTGGTACAGCCGCTACGCAGATGCCGTACCGCACTCATCATTGCATTTAGTTCAGGGTCGATGTCAAACATGAAGGCCCAGTCGATCAGCGCATTTTCCAGGAAATCATAACTGACTCCTCTCTGGATAGCGCTCAAACCCCAGCCATGACTGTGGCCGTCGATAAGCCCAGGCATAAGCAGTTGATATCCGTTGCCTTTGACGGTCGCATTCGGATATTTGCCCTTCAGTGAGTCATAATCCCCAACTTCCACAACTTTGCCCCCGGAAAAGTAGGCTGCCCCATCTGTGAGGATCCCATCCTCCGCTAAACTCGCATCAGTGATAACGAATTTGCCTCTGACCAGTATATCCATAACCGAATCTCCTCAGAAATAATTAAAAATCGATTCATGTGCCGGCAAAAGGTAATCCTTTACTCAAAAAGATTACCTTTCGCCATTACCTTTTGACCGCTGCTTTAGGATGACTCCTTTGGTACGCCATCCACTCCTGCTTTCCTTAATATGATGTAGAGCACAAAACTGATTGGTAAACCGATCATCCATGACAGACTTAAGACTGGGAAGGAAGCCCCCGCACCGCAGACCAGCGCAATGATTGCTGCAAGGGAAAAACCACCCTTGTACCAGTATTTGCTGCCCTCTTTGGTGTCGTACAACGCATCCACATCAATTTTTTGCCTGTTCACAACCCAGTAATCTGCCAGTGTGATACCCAGAATGGGTCCCAGCAGGCAAGCGTAAACACCCATGAATGTGAAATAGTGTTCGCTCGTGAACAGAATCCATGGGCAAGTTGCCAAGGAGATGACACTTGTGATCAAAACAGCTTTCTTCCAACTAATCTTATCAGATATATCTTGCAAGGTGTGCGCCGGGGGCAAAATATTGAGTGTTAGGTTCGATGAGATCTGTGCACCCAAAACAAACAACATCATCAGCACCCCGATTAGTACGCTGGGAGCAACGTCCATCATGGCGGCTACAGGATCCGGATTTCCGGTTGCCATACCATAAAAGACCCCTAAGACCATCATATAAAAAAATGCAGGACCAATTCCAAGCATGTGTCCCCACCAGTTGTTCCCACTCCCCTTGGACTTGACCAAATGGCGCGACATGTCGGAAACGTTCAACGCACCGGTTATGATAATAGCAACCCCAACAGCGAATACGCACAAGAATCCGTAACCCCAATCCCCTGGATAAGTAAAGGCTTCATGTTTTGTAAAGTCACCCTCAATAAGTACCTGAATCAACCCAACGGTCATGAGGACAAGTAATATGAATCCGGCTACCGTATTAAACCCCCTCATTGTCTTTATTCCGCCCATGGCCAGAAAGACATTAATAATTAGAAAAATAATGAAGTAGAGCCATATATTCCCGAATCCCCATAGCGTCTGGGTCAGGGAGTTTAGTGCTAAACCACCGGCCCAAGTGGCAATTCCATACCAGCATACTGCCGGTAAGGAACGCACGATGGTTCCAATTTTTGCGCCCTTGATGCCAAAGCTTGACCTGCACTGTACCGTGTAGGGGATTCCTGCCCTGTAGCCAGGGAAAGCATTCAGCACAAAGAGAAATCCGCAAACTATGGATGCCAGACCAAGTGCAACGACGGCCTGTATAAAATTAACTTTACCGTTAGGATAGATCGCAAAAAAACCAACAGCAAACATCATGACCACAACCATAGCTGCCGCCCATACTGGGATATATGACCACAAAGGAATAGATCTGTTTTCATCTGTGATCGGTGCCAATTCTTCCAATTCCATAGAATCTTTATTATTATCCATTTCCCCCTCCATTGCGCTTCATTTAGATAACTGTTTCATACCGTAAAAGCCATACTCGTCTTCTATTTGTAATGGTCCTTCACTCTCACTCTACGATTCCAACCTTGCGTCAACTTACTAACCCAAGTCATTCATCAGTGTATCACCTCCCTCCCAAAAAATCAGCGGCAAGGAATCAACTAATCCGTTCCCGTTCCTCCCGCCTGAGTTCCCGGCGCAGATACTTGCCGACTTTGGACTTGGGGAGCATGTCCCTGAACTCTATGTATTCAGGCACCTTATAAGAGGTGATCCTCGATTTGCACCACCTGATAAGCTCGCTGCCGGTAATCCCTCTGGCATCTTCTTTTAGTACAACAAACGCCTTGATTCGTTCCCCCACTCTCTCGTCGGGCACACCGACCACGCATGCAGAAATGGCCGCAGGATGGTCTTTGATGGCTGCTTCGATCTCGGACGCTGATATGCGGTACCCTTTATGCTTGATCATATCCGCAGTGCGGTCTACGAAGTACATATAACCCTGTTCATCAACCCTGACCAGGTCTCCGGTCTTGTACCAGAGCTTACCGTCGATTTCGACGAAACACTCTCTGGTTTCATCCTCCTTGTTCCAGTAGGCTTCAATCATAAGCCTGGAACTGACAACAAGTTCACCGGTGCTCCCCGGGGGAAGTTCTTCCATTGTTTCAGGATCAGCGATCCTTATCTCTTTTTCAGGCATGAGCGTGCCTATGGTGTCTAAGGGGGGATCCCCTGTCACACGAACCATGGTCACACCGCCACAGGTCTCGGTTGCCCCGTACCCCTGGAAAATCCGTGTGCCGAAATGATCCATCCACCGCCGTAATACCTCCTGGGGCAGGACGTCACCACCCGTAAAACAGTATCTTAGAGATGAAAGATTATAGAAATCTCTTCGGTCGTGTTCAAGGATCATACGGTAAAGGGTCGGGACTCCGAACAAGGTTTTGGCACGATATCTCTGCACGTAGAGCATAAGTGCGTCGAGATTGACCCGGGGCATAATGATTACAGTAGCACCAGTCAAACATATGGGGCCCAGCCCGAAAAGCTGACCCAGGACATGAAAGAGGGGAGCCCCCTGTACAATTACGTTTTGTTCCGGGGGGACAAGGGGTTCTGAAATCTTGAGTTGGGCGAGGAATGACTCAATATATACAGTATGGTTGATCGGCACACCCTTGGGAAACTTCATGGTCCCGCCGGTGTAGAGGATTTCCAGAATCTCGTGCGGCTTGCACTCGTTGCGCACAGAACCATCAGGCGAGGTTTTTAACAATTCTCTGAATCGGGTAACCCTCCCTTCATCTACTTTCCCGTCCGGGATACGATCAAAACCTCTACCGATAGACCGTTTCCACCAGGGAAGCATATCGGCGATGTTGGAGACGATAATGGTATCAAGAATCCCTTTTTCCTTGAGCTTTTTGGCATGTCCGAAATTCGTGTCAGCAGAGAGCACACCAACAGCACCCGAGTCCATGGCGATGTATTCCAGATCGTGGATGGTATAGATGGGGCTAACCGGCACAGGCACGGCGCCGATTTTTTGGAGGCCTAACCAGGTAACCACCCATTGGGGGCAGTTCTGAGTGTAGATAATAAATCTGTCCCCTTTTTTTATCCCTAACTTCAGAAAGGCAGTTGCCATGCGATCGGCAGCCTTCTTAAGAAACCGATATGAGTATTTTTCCCCTAAAAAGATGAGCGCCGTCTTATCGCCGGCCTTATCGGCTGTTTGTTCAAACGCCTCGAAGATTGATTTATTCATCTTCATAATCAACCCCGAAATAGGCGCTTCTCACGTCAGGATTGTCTAACAGGACCTTGCTGTCACCCTCAAAGGCAAGCATGCCGTTTTCCAGGATGTATCCCCTGTTGATGATCGGTATCAGGGGCCGGGCAAATTGTTCGGACACCACAATCGTCACCCCGGCATCCTTGTTGATACGCTCTATTGATTCAACCAAGGCTAACTGAACGAGAGGGCTCAGCCCCAACAAAGGCTCGTCTAAGAGCAGTAGCCTTGGGTTTGCCATCATTGCAATGCCCACTGCAAGCATCTGCTGCTCTCCCCCGCTCATTAATCCGGCCCTCCGCTTCCGGATTTCAGCGAGCTTTGGGAACATCTCATAAACAGAATTCATTGCAGGTTTGATCTCAGATCTCTTCCTGAGGTAACCGGCAATCTTGAGGTTTTCCACAACGCTGCTTTCACGAAAAACCGGATGTCGCTCCCTGCACAAGACCAGACCCCTCTTTACCCTATCATCGGGCCTTAGATCGGTAATATTTTCGTCCTGAAAGAATACCTGGCCAAAGATGGTAATACGTGTGCCGCCCCTTCGTTCTTCTTTCAGCTTCGTGTCGAGCATCAGACCGGCGATCGTATTCATTAACGTGCTCTTGCCCGCGCTGTTGGGGCCGATCACGCCAACTATCTCTCCCGAACCCACGAGGAGGGACAATTCATTAACAGCGATAGCATTTTCAAAAAAAACCGTAAGCTGGTCAACCTGCATCATCGTTTTAGCTCTATCCCTAAATATGCCTTCTGAACTTCTTCGTTCTTCATGATGGCTTTGCTGCTCCCCTGGGCGATTACCCTCCCCTGATCCATGACAAGCACGCTGTCTGCGATCCGGAAGAGTTCTTTAAGCCGATGCTCGATCATAATAATGGTCTTTCCGGCGGAGCTAAGTCTTTGTATCAGAGGGGTCATGCTGGCGACCTCTGCCAGGCTCAAGCCCGAGTAGAGCTCATCAAATAAGATGAGGTCGCTCTGGAGAGCCATAACCCTTGCCATTTCCAGCCGTTTCAAATAGCCGTGGGGGAGTACGCTTGCAGGCTGAAACGGCACTCTCGAGTCCCTCTCAAATCCAATGTCTTCAAGGATATCAAGGGCTAAAGAATCCTTGTCGCCGAAGTGTTCGCCCATTTCTTTCACCTTGGGAGAGGACAACGGTATGACCAGATTCTTGTACGCAGGAAGGCGATAAAAAGGTTTCACCATCTGGAAGGTCCTGCCCACGCCCTTGTTGGCGATCTTCGACGGGCGTAGGCGAGTGATATTCTCGCCTCTGTATATCACTCTTCCGGAATTTGGCTTCAAAAACCCTGTGATAACATTTACCAGAGTTGTCTTACCGCATCCATTCGGACCGATGATACCCAAAAGTGCCCCTTCCGCAATGGAGAAGCTTACATCATTCAAAGCGACAACGCCGCCAAAAGTCTTTGTAATGGAGTCAACTCGAAGATATTCCACAGCCCCAACACCTGAACCAGTTAGATTCGGAATTGCAAATTCGTTTTTAGCGGACTAAATCCATCTCTCAGTCTGTTCGTATTTACGTCTAAGGTACGGAAATATACCCTCGGGAAGTCCGGCGATAAACACCACCATCAGGGCCGAATAGATAACAATCCTGAATGTTCCGAAACTTCTCAAGGCCTCTGACAGAGGTCCTAAGATCAGTGCCCCTAATAGTGGGCCTGCAAGTGTCCCCATACCGCCAACCACACAGGATGCTATCGGAAATATGGATAGATCCAGTGCAAAAGCAGACATACCAACATTCATATAATAATGTGTCATAAATGCACCGCAGAAGGCGCATATGGCACTGCCGATATAGATAGCCTGGACTTTGAACCATAATGTGTTAAGGCCTGAGGCCTCCACGGCCCGGTCGTTGTCTTTTAGAGCAACAAAAATCAATCCGTAGTCGGAAGCAACCAGTCTTCGAAGCCCGAACAGTGTTGCAAAAAGCGCCAACATGCTTAGACCAATGCTGGAGTAGAGACCCGGCAATGAACTGAGTGCGCTGAGGCCCTCGGTACCCCCAAATATCTTTGTCGCTTCTACAACTCTCATCAGCATAAGAGGGATGATAAGGGTTATCATGGAGAAATACATGCCCCGCAAACGGAGTGCGGGAAAGATCAGCATAGTGGAGAGAGCGCCCCCGAACAACGTGGCCAAAGGCAATGTAAGATAAACGGGGAATCCGAGATAGTAGTTCATCCCTCCGGCCAAATAGGCACCCACTGCAAAGAATAGGGCCTGGCCTAAAGATATCAGACCACACGATGATAAAAAATCCCAGCTAATGGCCATTATCGCCATGATAAACGTGATCACCAGGACCTTCTTCCAGTACAAGGGAACCAGAAAAATCAGAAGGAGGAGACCTATAACAGGAAGGACCCTTGGCAACACCAGGTAGGCAATTTCTCTCAATGAGGAAAGGCAGTATATATCGTCGGTAACAGCCTTGATGCCTCTGTCGATTCTCTCTTTGCGCCTTCTTTCCTTCATATCCGTTCTTCTAATTCCTTATATTTGCCAAACAGCCCTGAAGGCCTTATGAGAAGAATGATCAGCATGCACAAGAGTGGCACTACCATGCTCAGAGAAGCTGAAATATACATGACGGTCAAGATTTCAGCGTAGCCTAATATAAAACTGGCCACTAACACTCCCAAAGTGCTCTCAAGACCTCCGATGATACATACGGCCAATGACTTCAGGAGGATATCATAACCATCGTCCACGGAAATCGTACCAAGAGGTAAAATCAGAATCGCTGCTAATGATACGATCATGGCCCCAAGCGTCAGGCTGAGCATGGAAACTTTGTCGGGATTGATCCCGACGGTGTATGCTGTATGATCATCCTGCGCCACACCCCTAAAGGCGAGCCCGAGCTTGGTGTGATGGACAAAAAGATAAAGAAGGATAAGGAGTACGAGACCCGCTCCCACAATAATCAACCTCTGTATGCCCACGTAGGTCCCAAAAACACTGACAGAGCCGCGCACAAACGCGGGAAGTCTGTATTGGAATCCCATTACGCCAAAGCATCTCATGAGTTCAAGGATCATGAGCCCAACGGCAAAGGTAGCAATGACCTCCGAAAGCTCCAGTCCCCTCAGTCTCTGCAGCAGGAACCTGTACATCAAAGCCCCTAAAATACCCATTATCAGCACTGCTAAAATTGCTGCAACAAAGTAAGGCATTCCGGCCTTCCTCAGGAAGAGCCACGTTAACAATCCACCGAGCACATAGAATGCACCATGGGCAAAATTGGCCACACGGCTGATACCGAACGTCATGCTGAAGCCGAGTGCAATCAGGGCTAAAATAAGCGAATTGATAAAACCGTAGACTAACATCTACTCATATCCTACCGAAAACTCCGGCTAAGACTATTTCATCCATTTCGGTTTGCTTATAGGGCCTTCTGCAATACTTGCAGGGAATACCGGAACACGTTTGCCGTCTTTCCACTGATAGATTACCAGTATTGATTTCTCCAGGGGGTTCTCTCCAAAGATGATCTCATGGTCTTTGAAACGGATTCGTCCAATGCAGCCGGCATAGTCTGTTTCTTGAATAGCCTTGATCAGCTGGTCCTGATCCAGGGTGCCGGCCCTTTCAATGGCCTTGGCCAAGACAAACACCGAGTCGTAGGCCTCGGAGGGCATATGACCGGCCTGCAATTCCTCCCCCCACCGTTTCTTGTAGGCATCGAAAAAACGGGTAGCCGGTTCATACTTGGCCAAGGGAATGTTTCCTGCCTCAAACACGATATTTACCACGCCATCCACCACATCCGCACCAAAGGTCTCGGCTGCCTTTGAACCCATGAGCGGGGATATGAACCCAACCGGTAAGGCAGGAACACGCATATCCTTCCACTGGAGGGCCAGGGTACCGCTTGAGGCCATGTCAAAAATCGGCATTATCACATGTGATCCTGCCTTATGGGCCTTTATCAGGGAAGCACTGAAATCGCTGGCCCCGGTTGGATAGGAATCCAGTCCGGCCACCTTCCATCCGGCCTTCTCGAACCAGCCCTTCATCCCTTTGCCGATGGCATTGGCCCAGAGAACGTCCTGAACAATGATGTATACATTGTTGAAGCCGTAATCCTTTTTCAACTTGGAAAAGGTTTTAATGAGATAGCCCACCACATATTTTGCATTCAGCATACGAAAGCAGTATTTGTACTTTTCCGGATCACCCTTATACTTGCTCACGAATTTAGGGGTCATGGCCACGTTGATGCTTACCATTTTATACTTTGAGTAAATGTCCATAGCGGCTAACAACACCTCGGAACGGAATGGTCCCAGAACAACAGCATCCGGCTTCTTTTCCAGAAACAGCTTTTCAATGGCTAAGAGGGCGTCGGCGATAGGCACTCCCGGTTCGCCTCCCCGGGTGTCTATGGAGGCAATTTCCATGGGCCGTTTCTTGTCTCCAACTTGCACACCCCCATTTGCATTGATTTCCTCAACAGCCATGGTGATGGCCTTAAGCGCTTCTGACGCCTCTAAAGTTTTTAAGGAACTCGGAACACCGACCACAATCGGTTTCTCTGCGGCCATTGCTGACAGTGGAAATGTCCAACAAAACGCTACGATTAGAGAAACAAAGACATAGAGAATTCTCTTTTTCATTTTCCCCTCCTAAATGATGATTTATGGTTTACGATAAGGCCCCTAATCCCTGAAGTATAAGGCCATAAATTCCAGCGGCTCCTGAACCACCACCGCATGCTCTACTTTGCCATCGAAATAGACCAGATCACCTTCCCTCAATTCATGGTCTGCGCCCCCGTAGTTAAACGAACATCTGCCTTTGATAATATATGCCAGTTCATGCCCGGGGGTCTGGTGCTCCCCAATAATCTCGCCGGGGCCGCCTTTTCCGAGACTGATAGAGATTTTTTCGTTAATTAGACCCTTTGGGATGAGAAGTCTGAGACTCATCTCCTCGGATGCAACCACGGGCTGATCTTCTGATCTGATAATCGTTATCCGGGCTCGATCTTCCTCGAGCAGGCTGGTGACGGAATGTCCGAGGTGGTGGGCTATGTCAGACAGCAAGACCACCGAAGGGCTTACTTTGCCGGTTTCAACACGATAAATCGTCGTGTAGTTGACCCCGACCGTCTCAGCCAACTGCTGCATGGTAAGGCCCAAATCCTTCCGGATTTCCCGGATTTTTCGACCGAGTTTTTGTTTATCTGACTTAGGCATTTCAGCCCTTCATATAGCACGTTTACAATATTGTCAACATAAAATATGGTATTTTTGCATTATTTTGATGTGCCTGACGCAAAAACAAGGATATGTCCGCCGAGCGCCTCAATTCCTGATCCCTAAACACCTACATGACCGCTCCAGGCTCGCGGAATCAAGGGTCAACTTCACCAAAAACCCAACCGCCATACAACCGAGGTTAGAAAAAGGGTTAATTAAGGATGCCATGAGATCTTTCTCTTTGAGTTGGAATTATCTGTTGAATATCAGTCCCAAATCCTGGTATCATGTGGGTATGCCATGACAAGCAACAACAACTATATAATATATAAGGCTGTCCGAGAATGAGCTACGGCTGATGCAGGATTGGACGGCCAAGCTAATGGCTGGTCAAAAATTTGGCTTGCGTTGGCCTGCCACTGTATGGCATATGTGGTCATAGCTAATGGATGTGTGCATGTGGTGAGAACCTCAAAGTGAAAGGAGCAACGAATGGCCGGAAAACGGATCTTGGTGCCATTTAACTTCACTGACTATGATGAGAGGGCTCTGCATTATATTATTCGGACCTTCGCGGGTGAAAAGGCTGTCCATGTAACGTTGTTGCACGTTATGTTGTTACTTTGGTTATGTTGTGAGTATTTAGATCCCTCCATATGATTCCAAAAGAGATTTTGAAAAAATCCATATCATTCTTCTGATTCTTTTTTCATTTCATTCTTTCCTTTCTGTTTTTACTCCCGGAATACACATGTCATAGAGGTTTAGAGCAGATACACGGTATATCGCGGTGTATTCTATCCAATAAGATTGGTTTGGATCGTATTGTCATAACTAAGCTGGGGGGGAAGCCATGGGTAGTCAGGGATACACCAAGAAGCGTCCGTGTGGTATTTGCCGACGGTGGTTTATGCCCCAT
>Ga0222696_1000445_pt1 | contig 20292 bp, 18 predicted proteins | sample AntAcemetage1400_FD_179817 | JGI IMG/M metagenome (GOLD analysis project Ga0222696, IMG submission 179817) | Saline water microbial communities from Ace Lake, Antarctica - #1400 | ecosystem: Environmental > Aquatic > Non-marine Saline and Alkaline > Saline | place: Antarctica: Ace Lake... | reverse complement strand
TGAAATCTGGATAAAAAATTTAAATATTTTTGTTATGAGAGTTGCTTCGCAGGGGTCATTAGAAACTTATTTGGAAAACCCCCGGCATTTTTTTTGGCTGGGTGACAATCGCTCAGTTTAGGTAAAAGTAATAAATGATTTTTCCAGCACTGTGATAATTAAAGGTCTTATCGCTATCTTTGACTTTTGAGGTGTGCTGAATCGTTAAGGTTATCTTAAGTACTGATTACTGCGGGACTGTTAATAATTTCTATGCCTATATGTCTTTTTGTATCACATATGTAACGTAGACTCTATCTAACGTATAACTCATACATTACGGGGGTACCTAAAGCATGAAATATAAATATGACCCTTTAGAAATTTATCTTCGAAATAAACCAAAGTCCGACAATGAGGTAAGACTAAGCTTCCGCGAAATAGAATCAATAATTGGCGCACAACTACCACCCGCTTCAATAAAGCATCGACCATGGTGGGTCAATCAAAAGAATTTACAGAATAGACCACAGGCAAAAGCATGGCAAAACGCGGGATTTATTGTAGAATCCGTACAACAAAAAGCCAATAGTGGTTCGGTTAACTTTAAACGAAAATAAATAAAAGACAAAACGAACCCGCTCTTGACTCATGCAAAAAAAAGAGAAAAAGAAGTTACAACCACAAAGGCTGAATAAATATATCATGATCACAATATAGAAAAGGAGAAAATATAATATGGCCGGACTGAGTCAACCAAAACAACATGTACCGGTCTTCATTGGTTCCACATACGAAGATCTCAAAGATTACAGATCAGCGGTACAAGAAGCCCTACATAAGCTAGAAACAATTGTTCGAGGCATGGAATACTTTGGATCAAAACCCGGAACCCCGAAGGAAGAATGCCTTAAGTCTGTTCAGTCCTGTAAAGCCTATATCGGTATTTTCGCAATGCGATACGGGACTATTGATGAGGAAATAGGGAAGTCACTGACGCACCTCGAATATGAAGAGGCCAGCCGATTAAGATTACCAATTCTTATCTACCTAATAGATGAACAAAACCAACCTATACTTCCGAAGCATGTAGAGACTGGTGAAAGCGCTAAGCTTTTGGAGGCATTAAAAATAGAGTTGAAGAAAAAAACACACCGTTAGCTTCTTCACTTCCCCAGAGGACTTGGCAAAACGCATATCGCAGGATCTTCCTCCGATTCTGGAGGAAATCGGTATTGCAATTGAGCCTGAACCGAAGGAGATAGTAACGACAGCCTCCAAGGAGATACTACACCGAGTCAAAGCACGGCCCGCCAAGTACGCCGGACGGGAAATAGCAGGTGACAATATCAGACCCCCAGACATCCCTACAATTTCTGAAGAGGCAAAGGTTTTGATTATTGAAGCATCGCAGGATAACAATGGCGTTGTATTGAGACTACGTACTTTTGGCGGAACTACTGTTCAGACAAATGGAAAACAACTTGCTGAACAAGGAAATCGTAGGGCTGAGGTCGCTTGGGAATCAGCCGTAGATCAGCTAGAAAGTTTGGGCTTTCTTGAGGATAGAGCAATGAAGGGCGAGGTGTTTTTCATCACACATGAAGGTTACCAGATTGTCGACTATTTACAACAGTCAAGCTGAGAATCTTCCAACATTTGTATGCATGAGGACGCTTGTAAACTCGCACCTGTGATGCAGGGGTTAGGAAGGAGACTAAAAAAGATAAAATCATGGAAACGGCATCTCAACACCCAAATAATGCACTATGATAAGGAGTCTGAAAATGCCTTTGAAAGATTACGAGGAAATCGTAGACCATTTTGATGCTCCGACCCTTGTCCTTGCCGGACCTGGTGCCGGGAAAACATATCTGCTGGCTGATAGGATTAAGCGGCTGCTTAATAGTGGGGTAACAGTATTACTGTCAGACATGCCTTCAGTAAAAATGTCCATAGGCAAATTACTAAGGGAAAAGCTGAACGTATCATACCGATAACAAAAGATGTAAAAAAGATTCTTTTAACTATTCCCAAAACACTAAGATCAAGATTTGTCTTCACTATTCACGGCCACCCTTATGGAGAAAGCAGAATTGGTAAGGTCTGGCGTAAAGCCCGAGAAAAAGCCGGCATAAAAGAAGTGCACTCATACGGTGGTACCAGACATAGTTTTGCTTCACAGTTAGTAAATAAGGGAAAATCTCTATATGTAATTGGAGAAATACTCGGCCATTCAGACAGCAAAACAACTGAAAAATATTCCCACGTTAAGATTAAAGCAATGCGAGAGGCAATGGAAGACTGAGGGACGGTTGGGGGACGGTTTTTTGAGGATTTTAAAAGAGTTAAGTAGCTGATTTTACTTAGAAAGTTATGGTCGGGGCGAGAGGATTTGAACCTCCGACCCCCTGGTCCCAAACCAGGTGCGCTGCCAGACTGCGCCACGCCCCGACGGCAACTTAATTTCGAATATTATCACAAATTATTTTAAAAATCAAACAGATAAAATAAAAGCAGTTAAGGGCTAATAGCTATTAGCCCTTAACTGCTTTTAGAAATTCCGGCAGGATCTTTTTCAGCGCAAGAATTGCCCGTGACCGGTGACTGATGCTGTTTTTCTTTTCAGCACTCATCTCAGAATAGGTAAGTCCTGAAACCGTATCCAGAAAAACGGGATCATAGCCAAAACCCGCCTTTCCGCGGTATTTTTCTATAATACAGCCTCTAAAAGAGCCCTTAACTGTTTTTCCCTCTCCAGCCGGGCTTACAATTGCGATCACACAGGTAAACTGCGCTCCCCGTTTATTCTCCGGAACCCCTTTCAGCTCTTTAAGCAATTTTTGATTATTTTTATCATCATCAGCATCCTCTCCTGCAAAGCGGGCAGAATAAATACCCGGCGCGCCATCAAGATGATCGACTTCAAGGCCCGAATCATCTGCAATGGTGATCCGGCCGGTGTGCTGTGCAATGGCATGGGCCTTGATCAGCGCATTTTCTTCAAAAGTTTGACCATCCTCTATCACTTCAGGGCAGTTCTCAAATTCATTTTGAGGAATGATCAAAACATCATCAGAAGAGAGCATCTCTCTGAATTCTCTCAGTTTATTTTTATTTCCAGTTGCGAGTATTATTTCCATAAAAAAACCAGTTAATAGTTAATAGCATAGAGCATGGCGAATAACGCTGGAGGGCTATGGAACACCCCACTCTTCACTTCTCACATCTCACTTTTTATTAATCTCTTAGCCCCCTGGCAAAATTGTTTATTCTTTCGGAGGCCCCATCAATAAGACTGTAAACTGACGGCACGATAACAAGGGTCAGAAAAGTGGAAGTCAGAAGACCTCCAAATATTGTAATCGCAAGGGGAGCAAACAAAGCAGCTCCGTCACCTGTACTTATTGCCATGGGCGTAAGCGCAAGGCTGGTGGTCAGAGTTGTCATCAGAATCGGCCGCAGCCGGTCGACACCTGCCTGTTTAATGGCTGCATGCTTTTCCATGCCTTTTGCACGCAACTGGTTAACATAGTCAATTAAAACAATACCATTGTTCACCACAATACCAATCAGCATCATTATTCCGATAGAAGACATGACAGAAAGAGAATTGCCGGTTAAAAGCAGGGCGAGCGCCGCTCCGATAAAGGCAAGAGGAACCGAGACCATAATCGCAAGGGGATGGGCAAAAGACTCAAACTGTGCTGCCATGACCATATAAACCAGCAGAATGATAAGAACCATAATAAAGATCATCGCGTTTTTCATTTCGCTCATGTCCTCAATCGATCCGCCAAATTTATAAAAGCAGCCTTCCGGAAGAGGGTTGTTTTCAAAGTACGCTTCTATCTTTTCCCGGATCGCACCCAGATCCGCTTCATCCGGAGAATAGTTTCCCCTTATGGTGGCAAAGCGCTCCCGATCCTCACGCTTTATTTCAATCGGACCGTATCCTTCCTGTATGACGGCAAGACTTGAAAGATTTACCTGAAAGCCCATGGGACTCTGAATCGTAATACTTTCAAGATCACGGAAAGTCGCGCGGTCTTCTTTAGCAAACCTCACCCGAATATCAAACTCATCACCGCCTTCACGGTATTTGGATACTTTACGTCCCAGAAACGCCGCGTCAACTGTCTCGGCCACCATTCCTGCAGTAATACCCATAAGCGATGCTTTCTCACGGTCAACCTCTATTTTAAGTTCGGGCTTACCCATTCGCAGGCTTTTGTCGACTTCTATAACACCGGTTAAACTCTTAAGAAACACTTCCGTACTGTCTGAAAGACGCTTTAATACATCAAGGTCACTGCCGAATATCTTTATCTCTATGGGACGGTCACCCCCCATGGTAAAATAATCCATGGTCTGCATGAAGTAACAGGTGCCGTCCACAAGCTTCGGCAGTTCCTTAAGCATATCACGCAGAAACTCAGCACTGGTCCGTGAACGCTCAGAGGGAGGACACAGTTCCAGAAAAATCTCTGATTCATTCACCCCGGCCGGTCCCGCAGCATTTGAAAGATCAACTTTTGACAGGTCTGAAAGCCCGGTCAGTGAAATTATCGACTTAAATTCAGGCTGTTTCATTAGAAGTTCTTCAAATTTATCCACATATTTCAAGGTCTCATCAAGAGATGTCCCGGGGGCAAGTTTAATCACACCGGTGGCATAGGGCTCATCTATCCTGGAAAGATATTCCCCCTTGATCATACCCATGGCAGCAATACTCAAAATAAGAATAACAAAGGCCAGAACAACCATCAATTTACGGTTGTTCAGACTAAAACCAATCACCCTACGGTAACGGTCAACCATTTTTTTAAAAAAGTTCTGGCCCTTTGGTTTGCCCAGCACAAGCACCTTTGAAGCCAGCATGGGCACAATGGTCAACGCCACAAAAAGTGATGCCAACAACGCAAAGGCAACAGTTAGACCCAGGGGTTTTGTAAATTCACCGGCAAGTCCCTGGGCAAAAATAAGCGGGACAAACACAATCACACTGGTAAGCGTTGACGCGGTAATGGCCATGGAAACTTCAGTTGCACCGTTTTTAGCCGCCGTTTTCCTGTCTTCACCCATCTCAAGGTGCCTGAAAATGTTCTCCAGCACCACCACAGAATTATCAACGATCATTCCCACACCCAGGGCAAGACCGCTTAAAGTGATCAGGTTCAGGGTATATCCACCAAAATATATGGCAACAAAAGTTGTGATAACAGCAAACGGAATTGAGATAAAAAGTGTCAGGGTGGTCCTGATATTCCTCAGGAAAATATAAAGAACAATAACGGTTAAAAGACTTCCCCACAGAACTGTCTTTTTAAGCTGTGCAACAGAATCTCTCACCAGTTTTGACATGTCCCAGGCATTTACAATAACAACATCAGGCGGAAGGGTCTTTTCAATTTTTGCCAGCTCTTTTCTAACAACATCAACAACCTCAACCGTATTTGCGCCGGACTCCTTGGTAACCCAAAAAATCACCGAATCCACACCATTTGCCTTGCTTCTGTCTCTCTTTTCTTTGTAAAGATCCTTAACATCAGCAACATCTTTAATATATACCGGCCTGCCGTCTGAAACCGTAATCACCGTATCTGCAATTGCTGATGCATTCTTATACTGCCCCAGGGTCCTTACAACAAATTCACGTGTTCCCTGAACCAGATGACCGCCGGGGATATCCCTGTTTTGTGACCTTATGACTCTGCTGATATCATTCAGTGAAAGACCATGTGCTTTAAGCCTGTTTTTGTCAATATCAACCAGTATCTCCCGGTCAAGCCCGCCTGTCACACTTGCGGAGGCAACACCCGAAAGGGAATCAAGCCTTTTTTCAACCTGATCTTCAATCAACTTGCGCAGATTTCTTAAATCTCTTCCCGTTTTTGAATAGACACCGTAATACAGGATAGGAATCATGTCCACATTTCCCTTTAGCACCATAGGCCGGTCAACATCATCCGGAAGGAGATCATAGGCAATGTCAATCATGTTCCTGACATCCTGGGCAATAAGATCCATATTGGACCCCCATTCAAGCTCTGCCTGAATAAGGGATGAGCCCTCACGTGATGAAGACTTGACTTTACGCACGCCTGCCACGGTGGCGACAGCTTCTTCCAAAGGCTTGGTGATCAGGGTCTCTATTTCCGCAGAAGAAGCTCCCGGATAGGTGGTAATCACATTTACTTCGGGAAATTGAAGATCAGGAAAAAAATCGAGGCCAAGGCGCTCAAAAGCCACGACCCCAAGCACCATCATGATAAGGGCCACCATGCTCATGGCAACAGGTCTTTTTACGGAAATCTCAGGAAGGTTCATTGAAATCCTGCTTTATATTAAATTCAAAACTACTTAGCTATATTCAGCGGCGACCCGTCTTTTACGGCATAAAATCCATCAACAATGACCGAATCACCGACCTTGATATCACCGTCGGTAACTTCTGAAAATGCGTGTGTTCTAAGACCTGTCTTTACCGATCTTGCCACTGCTTGCCCCCCCCGGGCAAGAAAAATAAGCTTTTCGCCGTCTCTCTCAATAAGCGCTTCTGCAGGCACAAGAAGAACTCCGGTATGCTGTTCTTCGGGTATGCTGACCCTCGCAAACATGCCGGACTCAAGCATAAGGTCAGAATTCTCCAGTTTTATCTTTACCAGGAACTTCCGGCTTGCCGTATCCACCAACGGATTCACAACCTCTATTTTACCCTCAAAAACCTTATCAGGGATAGCATCAACCAGAACAGACACTGTCTTTCCTGTATTTATATAACGCTTCTTTGTTTCAATGATGTTCAGCTCCACTTTAACGCTGCTGGTATCCACCAGATGTAAGACATAATCACCCGACCTGCCCGAATACATCTCACCCGAATTCATCTTCCGCTCGACCACAAAACCTGAAAAAGGGGATTTGAGTAAGGAATCTTTCATGTCCTCTTTTGCCGTGTTAAATCGTGACTTTGCCATCTCTGCCCGGGCTCTGGCAAGATCAGCCTCTGTTAAGGTATCGTCAAAACGCTCCTTGTCTACTATCCCTTTTTCAAAAAGATCTTTCTGACGCGTAAGTTTCTTTTCAAAATTCTTAAGGCTGGACAAGCTTTCGTTATAGGATGCTTCAGCTTCTTTAAACACCAGGTCAAATCTTACCTGCTCCAGCTGAACCAGGGGACTTCCCTGCTTAACAAAATCACCCTCGTCAACAAAGAACCTATCAATCCTTCCGCTGACCTTCGGACCAATAAAGATCTCCCTGTCCGGAAGGATAGTTCCGCTGACCCGAATCTCGGTTGAGATATCTCCTCTGATGACTTTTGCAATCCTTACCCTTGCAGACCTGGCTGTATCCTCAGCACCTTTATCCTCTTTTGATCCGCAGCCGTAAATAAGAAGCGTCAGAAAACAAATAAGCTTTATTATGTTTTTTGAAGTTTTTATCATTTTATTCCCGGTAGATAAATTTTTAGAAAAAAATACATTTGCCTGCTTTTTAAGAACTTCAGAAATATCGGGAGAAATACAGGTTCAGTACAGAAGATAAAACTTGCCAAACAAAATTAGCCCACTATTAGATAGCATGCTAAGTTTTTATAATATTTTATTAATCCTTTGTCAAGAAGCCATAAATAAATAAAACACTATAAACAAAAGTAATTAATGCGGAACTTCCGGCTGGACAACAACCCGGTCTATGTTAAATTCATCTATTTTCTCAGGGATTTGAGTGTTCTGATAGAAAATTGTATTCCCCCGCCGGATCAGAATCTTGTTCATAACAGCATTATCAAGGTAAAAAGTGTATTTCTGACACTCTTTTCCGCAGGGAAACACCCCGATCATCCCTTTTTTTTCGGCCACATCACAATTTGCCGTGAGGCAAAAACGGGTTGTGCTGACATATGCATAGGGGATATAAAGCGACAGTTTTATCTCTTCCGGCACATCACTTAAATTAAGGCCCTGAAGGGGATTATCTATTTCCGCCCGGAAAATATTATTGTCCGTTAAAAAACGGCTGTATACAGGAACACCAAGATTTGTCCTTTTAAGATGGTCAACAGCTTCCTTCGGCAGGCTGTCAAGAAAATTAACAATCCGGGGTCCTCTCTTGATCTTTGTCATAAGCCTGCCAAGAACCGGAACAAGGTTGGAAAAACGTTCGTTTATTATACGCAAGGCTCCCCAGTCGTTAACAACCACTTCTGTTTTTTCCGGCAGCACAGCAAACAATTTTATAAGCTTTTTAAGACCCGCCTCCGTAACATACGGCGTGACAAAAGTAAAAGAAAGCCCCTTTTCAAAAACTGCCGACATAACTTCTTTGAGATCTTTTTCAGACGGTATCAGCCTGTCGCAAAACTCATCACCATAATAAACTCTCTGAAAATCTTCTGTTAAGTATTTAAGATTTTCCTTCCTTGATATAAAAAGTGCCTTTTCCCTTTTCAACTTTTGAACTCCAGTAGTATTTAATTAATTATATTAGAATGACATAATTGAACGAAGTTGTCAAAACCGAAATACGTTATCTCTCGAACCGGTATATGCAGGTTCCTCTTTCAAGAAGTTCCAGCCCTCTCCATGCTTTAGTGGAAAACTTTGAATATTCAGGGGATTTTAAAGTCAGCTTGTAAAGGAAAACAGTCTTGCTCCGATACTGTGATGCTTTTTCGCTGTCCCTAATTTTTAAGTCAGGAGAAAAAGAGTATATCTCGTAAAGAATATGACACTTATTCGCCATCCGGTAAAGGATCTCAGGCCGAAGTGTTGTAGACGTATATTTCTCAAGGATCCTCTCAAGCTCTTTTATTTCCTTAATATATCCGGCAGGATCTCCCCTGTAGTCCGTTTCCTGTTTGATAAGCCTGTATGCGGCTTCATCCGCTATGGGACTGTCCGGAAATTCATCCAGCAAAAACCTGTAATGGCTGAGATCATAATGCAGCCCGTCCGGTGCTTCCTCCCAACACTCAAAAGATCCGTATTTTTCAAGAAACACCTGCCTGACACTTTTTTCAGACTCACCATTTTCAATTCTTCTTTTGTATTCGACCTCAATAAGTCCCTCAAAAGATTCCCCGAGACGCTGAAACGCCCAGGAATAACCCTTTGAATCAGGATACTTTTTAATAAACTCTTTAAAAAGATCAATGGCATCAACATACAGCCTGACATCAAGGGCTTTCTGGGCATCTTTAAACAGCGCCTGATCCTCTTTAAGCTTCTTCTCTTTGGGCGCACCCATAAGACAGCCGCAGAAAAGAACAAGCATAAACAGACTGAGTATAATTCTGAATTTATAGTTAACCATAAAAAAGGAGAAATAAGATTTGCCGCTTATTGACCGGCTGCACCCTTAAACCGGAGTGCAGTAATCCAAAAAGAATAAAGAATACGCAGGCAGATTCAGTAAAACTATGACTTCATAATAAACTCAAGTGTTGCTGAGCCTATTTCGATCTTATCAAATTCTTTTAAAATAACAGATACCTTAACCGCTTTTCCATTAACCCTGGGCTTTGACATACCTTCAACATAATTCAGATAATAACCGTTCGGCCTCCTGCTGATGGTAGCAGCAAGTTTACCCACAAGAAATCCGCTGACCACAACTTCATTTGAAGACTCCTTACCGATCTTTGTTAATTTCTTAACCAGCTCAACTTCGCCATCACCGCCTTTAAGGAAAGAAAGGATTCCAAAATTCGCCTTTTTCGCAGACTGGGGAGCAGAGCCCAGGGGGGCTGAGTCAACCATATCACGGTAGGCATTGGTATCAAGAACCATTGTCTTATCCGAGGTATCATCCTGGGGTGTAGGAATGTCTTCACCCTGTGCAGCTTCAAAAACGATCTGATGTTTCCCAATGATGATAACATCACCTTTTTGAAGCCAGTGTGAAGATATGGGTTTACCGTTTACAAATGTTCCGTTTTTACTCTTCAGATCTGTCAGGAGATAGCCTTCTTCCAGCGCATCAACCTTAGCATGAGTGCTCGAAACAGCCATATTGTCAATAACAATATGGTTTGAGGATTTTCTCCCCAGGGTAAGGGAAGTCCCTCTGTCAAGGTTAAACTCTCCCTTGGACTCTTCCTTAAATTTTAGTATTAAGGTTGGCATGATGGGAACCTCCTGTTAAAAAAAATCCTCTAAAAAATAGGTTTATTTAAAATCTCTATCAGTTTGATGAAAAAACCCGCCAAACCGTTACCCTCTTTTGACCCGACACTTTTGATCTCAATTACAATAACGGTTATATTATCCGTACCGCCCCTCTCGTTAGCCAGATCAACAAGAATACCGCACGCCTCTTTCGGATTGTTTTGCGTTACTTTTTCTGCAATCTCCTGAGGATTAACAAGGTTGCTAAGACCATCCGAACAGATCACCACTCTGTCACCGGCAAAGCACGGGGTTTCACACGCATCCGGGGAAACATCTTCTGCAACCCCTATGGCCCGTGAAAGCATTTTTAATACTTTCGGGTCAAGAAGCTTTACCCTTTCGGGGTCAATGGCAGCCTGTTCAGCCTCCACATTGTGGGTAAAGGATATAAGCTCCACCTCTCCGTCACGGACAAGGTATGTCGGGCTGTCTCCCACATTTGCCGCCACAAGGGTTGCGTCTGTACAGCATATCGCAGAGGCCGTAGACCCCATGCCTCTGCAGTTCTCGTCTTCACGTGATCTTTTATAAACAAGCTCGTTGGCTTTCTGCATCAACGCCAGGAGCCGGTTTCCCTCCACACAGAGGGTCTCATCTATTTCAGGAAAATTATCTACGGCAACATTTTCTAAAAAATCTTTAAAAGTATCAACCACAATACCGCTTGCAACCTCACCGGCAAGATGACCGCCCATCCCGTCTGCAACAAGATAGTACTGATTCTGGTCGTCTATCATGTAGGCGTCTTCATTACCTTCTCTTTTTTTACCTACATCTGTAAGGCCTGCTGATTCGAGCTGTATCATAGTAATAGCTTCGGTTATTTCATCTAAAACTTAATAAAAACTATCATTTTTTCAAGGTCAATGCAATTCTAAACCCATGTGAAGCTGTTACAGAAGAAGGATTCACTCCCTTTTTGGCTGCGCATCTTGCAAGCGATTCATCAAGCAGCCCCCATGAAGAACCCCGGTATGTCCTCAAATTCTGTTCCTTTTCAAAAAAAGAAGCGCACCATTCAGAGACATTTCCGGCAATATCTCTAACCCCATATACGGATTCATCAAGAGGAAATTCACCCACAGCATCCGGACTGTCTCTTCTGTTTTCCTTTGATTTACCCATGGAACAAAAGCTGAAATCAAAATAATTACCCCAGGGGAAATAACGTCCGTCAACACCCCGCGCAGCCTTTTCCCATTCATAGTCTTCAGGCAGGCGAAACTGCCACCCGCTGCTTTTATTTTTACGGGTAATATATTTACAGTATGCCGTTGCATCATTCCAGGAAACCCCAAGGACAGGCCATGATGGAGATATCTCTGCCTGATAACGGGATCCGATCTTTTTTGCATAAAACCCTGAAGATACAGCCCGTCGGGGAAGATACTTTTCACCGGACCCGAACAGCCTTGCCTCCATAAAATTTACAAATTCCATATACTCCCTGACCGTAACCTCGTTTTTAGACATCAGAAAACCAGGCACATCTTTTACTGTCCTTAAGCCTGAATATGGGGCAGACGGGTCTCCGCCCATGATAAACCTGCCTCCCGGAACATAGGCAAAGCCATCCGGGATCTCCTCTTTCTTTAAAAGAGGCAGGTTGTCTATTTTAATACTGTCACCTCTTTTTACAAAAACAGGTATCCGGGTATCTGCATACCCCTTCTTCCTGGCAACAACAAGATATGAGCCCTTGGGAAAATTTAATGAACGGATCTCTTTAAGACTGTTATATGAGCCGTACTTTAATATTTTATCAACAGGCTGAAAAGCCGTACCTGAAAGTTTAAAACTTTTATCGATACCGCGGAGGGAAGACCCCTTTGGACCGGAAAAATATGCGTCCGGATTAAATGGAGCAGGAACCATCCTCCGGTCCGGAGCTTCCAGATAGCAGTAAACATAAAAAACATCCGCAGGAGGACGGGTCACAAGAGTCACCTTCCCGCTCTTTTCAAAAAGCTGGCCGTATCTTCCATCATCAAAGGCAAGGGTCAGCTCTTTAAAATAGGCCATCTCCTCTTCATTTAAGCTCTCTTCCGCCTGCACATATTTTTTATAATACAGCTCTGCCATGGCCTGTCTGGCCTGTTTGTTTTCACCGTCATAACCAAGCACAGCACTGTATTTTGAGATCATCCGGCCTTCAAGCATAAGCATTTCGATGCCTTTTTCAAGCAGGTTTTTCTCTGTTTCCCACATCGGTTTTTTAACCGTATACCCTTCATGCCCTTTTATATTGCCTTTTAACTTCCCCACCTTGGATTTAAGAAGTGTGATGGTCCGTGATGCGTCTTCTTTACTTTCGGCAAGTTTTCCGGCATCAGCGAGTAACGGTTTAATCTTTTCCTGGGCCTTCTGTTTATCTGCCTTAACAGCAGAGACCTTCAGACCCTCTTTTGCCTGATCCGATTCAGGGTCAAGAGCAAATGTTGCCACATAAGCATCATAGGCCTTAACAAACGCTCCCTGTTCAAAAAGAGCATCAGCCTCTTTTATCTTCTCTTTTGCCAGACGCCTGTTCTTAAGCGCAAGGGCCTTACCACTTACAAGGGCAATGCCTTTTTTTGCCGCCTCATTTTTCTGATCCAGACCCAGAACAGAAAAGAAGGTCTCTTCCGCGTCTTCATACTTTTCAGAAACACGAAGCTGATCTCCCTGATTTAAAAGAGATGCGATCGTATCCTGTTTTTTCTTCTCAGCAAGAATACCCATAAAGACAATACCAACAACAAGACAGACAATGGACGCTGCAATACCTATAGACGCAGCCTTGTTTCTTGCCACCCATTTTTTAGCCCTTACAAACATATTGTCTTTTTTAGCGGAAACGCTTTTGCCGTCCAGATAAAGCTGAAGGTCATGTTTAAGTGCTGTTGCACTCTCATAACGAGCATCTTTCTCCCTAGCCATTGCCTTCATACAGATAGCAGCAAGCTCGGGCGGAATTATATTTTGCGGCGCCCGTTCCTCCGGCGAAGTCAGCTGACGTTTTTTTGCTTTACCCAGCGCATCTCTTGCGCTTTTTCCTTTATAAGGAGCAACATAGGTAAGCATCTTATAAAGGATTCCGCCAAGAGAAAAAATATCGGAACGTTCATCAAGCTCTGATATTTTTCCGAAAGCCTGCTCCGGAGACATATAGGAGGGGGTGCCCATAACCTGGCCTTCAAGCGTCCTTGAAGGATCGGCACTTCCGTCAATAGACGGAGAACCGGTCTGAACATCTTGTCTTCCAAGGACTTTTGCAAGCCCCCAGTCCATGACCATCACTTCACCAAAAGCACCGACCATGACATTTTCAGGCTTTAAATCCCGGTGAAGAACACCCTTTGAATGGGCATAGCTGATACCGTCACACACTTTCATGAAAATCTGAACAAGATTTCCAAGGGTATACTTGTCTTTATATCCCACTTTTCCGTCGGATATCTTTCCGATGATATGTTCAAGATCTTCTCCTCTTACCATCATCATGGTAAAGTAGACTCTTGACTCCTCATCAATACCGATATCATGCACCGGAACAATATTTGGATGCTCAAGCTGGCCCGTGACCTGAGCCTCTTCCAGGAAGCGCTTCATTGCGTTCATGTTCTTGCTGACACCCGGGAGCATCACCTTCATCGCAACCTTACGCCGAATATCCTGATCCACGGTAGCATTTACCGCCCCCATTCCGCCCCGGCCAAGTTCTTTATCAAAAATATATTTTGATGATTCTTTTGAACGGGAAATAAGCGCATGGATAGAAGAATCATCTTTTTTTACACTTTTACCCTTTTTGTCAAAATAAAGGCTTGAAGCATATTCAAGATCTATATCCGGTTCAACCCTTAAAACCTCTTTTATAAGCTTTGTCGCTGCAATACTATTATTCATTGAATAATAGGTTGTTGCCCGTGTTTTTTCAGTTCCGGTCATACTGGCCCTTGATGGTGCACCGGTCATGCCTGCTCTTGATGCTGTGCCGGTCCCCTGTGTCGCTACGGTCTTATCCGCATCCTCCTGAGTTGCAACAGTCCTGTCTGCATCACCGCCATCCTGAGTCGCTATTGTTCCACCGGCAATCGTACCTTCTTCGCCGGCACCAAAAGCCAGGGTCTTATCATCCTCTACCAGGGTATCCTCAATCCGGGTCTCATCTTTTGAGCTGCAGGTATAAGCCATCGTCTTTTCTTCATCTACAGAAGCAGAACTTTGCTGTGTATAAGCCATCGTCTTTTCTTCATCGTCAGAAGGCCTGCATTTTTCACAGTAAACCTTCCCCTTGATCGTAAAGACCTCTTTCTCTATCTTTAGACCGCAATTTGGACAAACCGGTTTTTTATTTTCTTCCATAACCTGCCTCATATATTATTTTTAAAATGTCCTTTTCCTGCAACCGTTCCGTTCATACCTGTCGCTTATGATTAATCCCTGAAATGGGGAAGTGTGAGAAGTGAGATGTGAAGTGTGAAGGGTAAAATATTAAAGTCATTTCGTCTGTTCACCTTTCACTGCTCACTTTTTACTTTATTCTCTATCTGCTCTATATTTTTTCTGACCTTCTCTTCTGATTCTTTATCTTTCAGCCTGTGATATGCCGTCCTGGAACGTTTTAAAAAATCAACCGCGTCTGAATGCTCACCAAGCATATAACAGGTTATACCCAGGGAGGAAAGAACAAGGGCTTTACTGGATTCATCCCGGGACTCAACAAAACAGGTCAGAGAATCAAGATACGCTTTTTTTGCATCCGTATGATTTTTTGTTTTCCGGTAAAGATCCCCCATATAAAGAAGTGTCATCCCTGCCCTTTTTTTATCCTTAGCCTCTTTAAAAAAAGAAAGCGCCCCCTTGTAATTTTCAACAGCTTTTTTAAATTTTCCTTTTGCTTCTTTTTCAATACCATCATTTAAAAACGTTTCACCACTGAATATTTTCTTTTTTGTCTCATCCGGAAGTCCGATATATTCTCCCATCTTCCTTTGAAGAAAATCACTTTGAAAACCATTCCGGTATTCACGTTCCAGCAGCTTTGAAAAAAGAAGGGCTGTCTTTTCTTCCTCCTTATTCCCCTCTGCAGAGGCCTGCATCGCCTCCCCTAAAAACCAGTTCATGGCCTGCTCACAGTTATCTTTCTGACCCAGGACAAGAAGCCTTATCCCCCGCTCATTATCCTCTTCAACTCTTGACATAAACATATCTATAAACTGCTCAAGCGTTAGCTTTTCTTTTAAAGGCTTTATCTCTTCCGGGGTCGGAAGATTTTTAAGGTTCTTCTCTGCGATGGAAAGAACCCTTTCATCTCCTGTTTTTTTGCTTACCAATATTGCTTTTTCGTAATACGTTTTTGCTTTTTCATAATCACGCTTAATATGGTGATATATTGCGGCACAGTTGTTCCATGCCGGAGCAAGATCAGGATTAAGCTTTAAGGCCTCATTAAAATAACGTATGGCATTATCATATTTTTTTAAATAGTAGTTGGCATATCCAAGCCCGTAACAGACGCCGGCATTCTCAAGATCATCGAGGTAAAGATCTTCCATGAAAATCACCCCGCCCTGGGGATCTCCAAGCTTTACATAACTCCTGACAAGTCCCCTGTAAGCCATAAGATGGGCAGAATCCAGAGATATTACTTTTTCATAAAGACTTAAGGATTCCGAATACTTCTTTTTTTCAAAAAGGGACTCAGCCCTGTCAAAAACAACGCCCGGAGGGTCTTCAGCCTGAAGATTTTTACTATAGAAAAGAAGAAATGAGATAGAAAACAACAGAAGAAAAAGTGACCGTTTTTTACTTGTAGACGAGTCTCCCATAAACCGCAAAATCCTTTCCTGAAACCGTGAAAAGCATTGATTTTTTAGGAAACTAGCACATGAAAATAAGTAGTGCAAGTTTTTTAGACAAGTGGAATTTGTCTGTTCAGAGATGGAAATACACGAAACTACCGCAAATGCCGATCTGCGGGGACAGAGCTATTCCGGAACAACCTCTAACTGACCTCCTCCGAAACTTCTCCTGAGAAGAATCTGCGGGGATTTTCTTTAAGCATCACATCAATATCGTCATCCGTAACACCTTCATATTCAAGCATAGGTATAACACGTTCAAAAAAATTAGTGGGCTTCCAGTTTGCATGTTGCGTTGAGCATGGGTTCGGACCGCCCACCCAGTACCATACAGAATCATGAGAAACAATTATCCTTGAAGCACATCCGGCTTTTATCAGCTTAACAATTGATGCCGCACGCACTTCATCCGGCATACCGCCTTCCATACCGAAACGGTCAAAACCAATATAGGAACCCTCTTTTATGATCTGCATATGATAATTAAAGTTTGTAGAAATGCAGCTGTGACCCACAATAATCTTGTTCAGCGGGACACCGGCCTCTCCCAGAATCTCCTGCTGTTCATCTCCCAGCACACCCTCAGTATGGGTAATAATGGGAGCACCGGTAGCAACAGAGGCCTTGGCCGCCGCAAGCAGGATCTCGCGTTCAAAAGCACTGACCTCGGGATATCCGGTCACCACCTTGATGATCCCGGCTTTTACCGAAGTATTGTCAATCCCCTCTGTCAGCTCCTTGATAAAAAGCTCTGCAATTCTCTCCCAACCCCCGCCAAGCTCTTCACACATGTTAATATAGGTTCCCGCACTGTAGATACCGGTACAGCAAACAATATTGAATCCGGTCTTTTCAGCCAGGGCAGTCATCAGCGGAACATTGCGCCCCAGATCAACCGTAGTGGGATCAACAATTGAAGCCACCCCGTAATTTTTCAGCTGATCAATATAACCGGTACAGGCAGACATAATCTCATCGAATTTAGGACCCGGATGCATGGTTTCAGGCGACGGTTTGCCGTACTGCACAAAAATATGTTCATGCATCAGCGTACGGCCAAGTTCTTCGGGTTTAATTGTTCCTGTAACGGTATTAATGTCTGTCATACTCGCTCCTTTTTACTCTTTTATTGTCACTTGGTCTTTAGTCTTTGACATTTGATTAACAGAAAGATGATCCTGATCAAGTTTTTAATTCAACTTCCAGTAAAATGATATCATTCTCTCCGATATTAATTGCATTATGCTCAATTCCGGAACTTCTGAAATATGAGCACCCCGACTTAAGCTCTTTTGTGCTCTCCCCTACTTTGGTCTGGAGAAGAAGTGTCCCTTCTGTTTGCGGAACCACAATAAAATCATTTTTATGACAGTGCCAGCCGGTTTCAGAACCGGGGGCAAACCGCCACTCCCTGACGATTGTCCTGTCATTATCAACCTGCACACTAAAAACTGCTTTTTGTTTTTCTACCACAAGACCCTTCTCTCTCCCGACGCCACGTCTCATAATTCAGTCATAATTCAGATATATATAATTTCTGTATACATATTGTTCAGACCAACAAGCGTCTATGAAACAGACGGTTTTGGATAATCTTCAATCTCATTAAGAGAACTGTTCAAATCTTCATCAGGAAGACGATAGTTGGAGAGACCGCCTTTGAGGTATTTGTCATAGCCGCTCAGGTCCAGAAGACCGTGCCCGCTGTAACAAAACATAATAACCTTTTCTTTTTGTTCCTCCCGCGCCTTTACTGCTTCATCAATAACGGCTGCGATTGCATGGCTTGTTTCCGGAGCACAAACCGTACCTTCCGTCGTTGCCCACAGCATAGCGGATTCATAACACTTTAACTGATTATAGGAACGAGGCTCAAGAAGACCTTCTTTCACCGCCTGGCTCACAAGCGGTGACATTCCGTGATAACGAAGACCCCCGGCGTGAATGGGCTGCGGCACAAAAGCATGGCCGAGAGTATACATGGCAAGCAGAGGTGTCTGTTTGCCGGTATCACCATAGTCATAAGCAAACGGTCCGCGCGTGATTGTCGGGCAGGCATCAGGCTCAACGGGTATTATCTGTATATCATCACCGTTCATCTTATCATACACAAAAGGGAAGGATAATCCCGCAAAATTACTTCCACCGCCGGCACAGCCGATAACAATATCGGGTGTCTTCTCGTTTATTGACCCAAGCTGTTTTTTTGCCTCAAGACCGATGATCGTCTGGTGCAGCATGACATGATTAAGAACGCTTCCAAGAGCATAACGTGTTTTTCCCGTTTCATCAGACACGGCCGCTTCAATCGCTTCACCAATTGCAATACCCAGACTACCGGGAGTCTCCGGGTTCTTTGCCAGAATCGCCCTGCCCACTTTTGTTTCCATGCTGGGGCTTGGCACACAGTTGCCCCCCCAGATATTCATCAGGTTCCTCTGTGCGGGTTTCTGCTCATAACTTACCCTAACCATATATATCTTGCACTGAAGCCCGAGAAGCTTGCAGGCAAAGGAAAGTGCCGCGCCCCACTGTCCTGCACCGGTCTCTGTGGTGATGTTCTTAATACCAAACTGTTTATTGTACCAGGCCTGCGCAACCGCAGAGTTTGGCTTATGACTTCCGGCCGGGCTGACGCTCTCATCCTTATAGTAAATGCGTGCCGGGGTTTTTAAATACTTTTCAAGATAGGTCGCACGTCTGAGCGGTGACGGCCGCCAGCGATACAAGATTTCGAGGATCTCTTCAGGAATATCGATCCACCGCTCGGTACTCATTTCCTGTTCTATTAAATTCATCGGGAAAATTTTAGCTAGAGCATCCGGACCGATAGGATTTCCATCCATATCCACAGGAGGCTGCACTTTCAACTCCGCACCTAGGTTAAACCACTGTCTGGGTATATCGCTTTCATTAAGCATAATTTTTCTTGAGATCATTTATCCCTCTCTTTCTAGAAATATCGATTACTGTTTTTCCAAGACATTAATAAACAGATTATGTTAGTATAACATAATTCACTTAATTCACTGTGCTTTATAATAATTATGGGAAACAAATATCCATGAAAAAACAATTGCCCGGATTAAAAATAGAGCCCCTGAAAGTAGAAAAACTCGGACATCTTCAGCAATGGCTGAAAAATGAGGGCGTACACAAAAACCTTTATACTCTGCACCGTCCAATGTCACTTGATGAGCTTGTAAACTGGCATAAAAAAGAGCATGCCGCGGGTTCTCATATGTTTTTTTACAGCACCGGAGAAACAGGCTCTGAACCGGCCGGCATCGGGCTCATTCATTATATCCATTTAAAAAACAGATGCGGGGAACTTTCCATCATCATAAATCCCGAGCTTTTTGGAAAGGGACATGGGACACAAATCCTTCATCATTTAATGCTGACAGGTTTTAATAATCTGAATCTGCATAAGATATTCGCTCATGCAGTTAAATTCAATAAAAGGTCCATTGCACTTCTTGAAAAAATGAAGTTTATACAGGAAGCCGTCTACCGAAAAGAGCTCTACTGGTCAAAAGACTATTACGACATTTACAGATACGGTATGCTCGAGGATGAGTATCACTACCCCGGACAAAACAACGGTCTTTGACCCCTGCAGATCCTCCCCCTCAGACAAGATCTAATCCGTATTCTTCCAGGCATTATTAAACATTGTCTTTAATGCCCGGGCCAGTGACGGCGACTTTATTTCCAGCGCATAGTGCTCCTCCGGTTCTCCGAAAAATACCACCGTATCGTCATGAATCATAAAGGATGAATCCATCATCAGGTCCGGTGTTAGCGCACGGGTCTCCCGATTTTGCTGAACATCTGTTTCCTGATAGGTCTTAAGCATCTCTGAATCCGGAATGATCAGCTTCAGCCCGATCCCCCGTTTCAGACGGGTGGGGATGTAAAAATCCCGCTCATACTCTTCACTAAACACATCGGTCAGGTTCTCCACACCACCCAGATAATAGATCATCTTTTCTTTACAATTAAGCGTCTGGTCGGCAAGCGCTCTTTGTTCTTCAAAACTGCGATAGGTCAAAACTTCAGGAAGTGATTCATGTTCTTTTAGAACTTTACTCATTTTCTTATCCTTTTCTTAAATACAATACCAAAACATATCCTCGGGTTAAAATTATAAATTATATCATAAACCTAAGCTGAGCGATTTTCAGCCTAAAAAAAAACCCTCAGAGTGAAAGAGTTTTGCTATTATTGAGTTTCCACAAACAGTAACAACAAAACAACTTTTCACTCATAGGGTTAAAGTTATGAAA
>Ga0222696_1000407_pt1 | contig 22055 bp, 22 predicted proteins | sample AntAcemetage1400_FD_179817 | JGI IMG/M metagenome (GOLD analysis project Ga0222696, IMG submission 179817) | Saline water microbial communities from Ace Lake, Antarctica - #1400 | ecosystem: Environmental > Aquatic > Non-marine Saline and Alkaline > Saline | place: Antarctica: Ace Lake... | reverse complement strand
GGCAAAATGCCCAACGCTGGGGTCTTGCCCACTGCCGTCTGGATCAACAAACCGGCACCTGAAAAAAGCGATCCGGTGATACACTAAATTGTTGTCGGAAGTGTCTCAAAGTCATTGACAAGTTCCGCTCCGTGGGTTTTTCTGGATTTTCCCGGTGCCTGTATTTTATTGACACACAAACGCTTTCCTTATAGTTATTCCATACAAAATAAATTTCTCTTATAACCGATCCTTGCTGAAGTATGGAGCAGCATGGCGTAGAAGGAATCTGAATATATGACACAAGTGAATAACTCTTTTCAAAGCGATTTCATACGTGAAATCATCGATGACGATTTGAAGACGAACAAAAACGACGGGCGCGTGGCCACGCGCTTTCCACCCGAACCGAACGGCTATATACATATCGGTCATGCCAAGTCGATCTGTCTCAATTTCGGTATCGCCGCGCAGTATGGGGGCACCTGCAATCTCAGGTTTGACGATACAGATCCGAGCGGCGAATCTCTCGAATATGTGGAGTCGATTATCAACGACATACACTGGTTGGGCTTTGACTGGAAAGATCGTATGTACTATGCCTCCGACTATTTTGAGCAGCTTTACCAGTTCGCCGTTGAGCTTATCAGAGCTGGCAAGGCCTATGTCTGCGACTTAAACTCCGACGAGATACGGGAATACCGTGGATCATTCACCGAACCGGGCAAAGAGAGTCCCTATCGAAACCGCACTGTGGATGAAAATCTGGATCTGTTTGAGCGGATGCGTGCCGGTAAATTCGGGGACGGCGACCATGTCCTGCGTGCAAGGATTGATATGGTTGCTCCGAACATCATCATGCGGGATCCCGTCATCTACCGCATCAAAAAGGAATTCCACTACCGGACAGGAGACCAGTGGGTCATCTATCCCATGTATGATTTTGCCCACTGCCTTTCCGATGCCATCGAAGGGATAACGCATTCAATCTGTACCCTTGAATTTGAAAATAATCGCCCTCTGTATGACTGGATTGTGGAACAGTTGATTGAAGGCAATCGCCCACACCAGACAGAATTTGCCCGCCTTAACCTGAGTTATACGGTTATCAGCAAGCGAGTGCTTATCGAACTGGTAGAAAAGGGCAAGGTTACGGGCTGGGATGATCCGCGTATGCCCACCATAGCGGGAATGAGACGGAGAGGCTATACACCGGAGGCTATCAGGAATTTCTGCACCGAGATCGGGGTGGCCAAGAATGACAATCTTATTGACATGGCCCTGCTCGAACATTGTGTTCGAGAGGACTTGAATGAGCAGGCGCCGCGAGTGATGGGGGTCTTGCGTCCTCTTAGAGTTGTTATCGATAATTACCCCGAAGGGCAGGTGGAAGAGTTTGAATTTGCCAATCATCCCCAGAATCCGGATATGGGAACGCGCATGGTTCCCTTCTCACGGGAGCTCTACATCGAACGTGACGACTTTCATGAAGACCCGCCGGGCAAGTACAAACGTCTCGCTCCGGGGCGCGAGGTGCGACTCAGAAATGCCTATGTCATAAAGTATGAGAGTATGGTGAAGGATGGAGCGGGCGAAGTTGTTGAACTTCACTGTACGTATGATCTGGAGACGCGAAACGCGCCACCGCCGGACGGTCGCAAGGTGAAGGGGGTTATCCACTGGGTATCGGCGGAGTACTGTGTGCCTGCTGAGGTACGTCTCTACGACCGGCTTTTTCAAGTTCCCAATCCTGCCGGTGAAAGCGAAGAGTTCACGGAATACCTGAATCCGAACTCACTGGAAATCCTGACATCCTGCTATGTAGAGTCCGGGCTGAAAGACGCAGAACCGGGTAGGAGATATCAGTTTGAAAGAATTGGTTATTTCTGCGTCGATTCAGGGGATTCACTGTCCGGCAGCCCGGTATTTAACCGTGTCGTACCGCTTCGCGATACATGGGGGAAGATTGCCGGCAAGGGGAAGTAATAAAAATGGCTGGGAGACAAGGATTCGAACCTTGATTGACGGAGTCAGAGTCCGCTGTCCTACCGTTGAACGATCTCCCAACAAAGAGTAGTCAAATGATATCTCCATACTCCACCCGCACTTATACCTGACACAATGTCTGAAGTATGGTTGACACGGCTATATAATGGTATCGGCTTTTATTGTCAATAAATTTTCACACAAATTCTCACATAACTCGTGCAGGACGAACTCATCAGGATAATGCCGTTTGTTGACATCCTGGAGATGTAGTCAATAAAGGCACATCTGTTAATCTGAAATATCAATATCATTCCCCCCCGGTTTTTGGTGTAGCATTCTGAGGGTTTGCAATGGAAAGCTTACTCGTATATATAAAGTTGAGTCGATAGGTAATATGAGTGCTTATAAAGTGCATAATGAAAAGATAAAATTATAATGATTCGTATAGATGAAGAAAGCGGAGACACTGGAACTGGGGACCTGTTTTTGCGGGTTCTTTGTCTACGCTGTAAACGAGTCAACGGAATTTAAGAAGACACTTAATATTCCGGAGAAGCATATCGTTCCCGTCGCCTTTGTTGCGGGCTATCCGGCCGTCAGGTACCGGAGTCTTGTTTCCAGGAACCCGGCACGCGTGGACTGGCTTTAAAAATACCTCTAAGGAGAATCGCTATAAAAGAATAATGCGGAAAAGGGCTATTGCCCCACGAAGAAAGGAGAAAAACCACGGTAACAGTTGTAGCATCAATAAGGATAAAACCCGGAAATCGGGACGCGTTTTTAGGGATATTCAAGGCAAATGTCCAGGAAGTCTTAAAGGAAGATGGGTGCATAGAGTACTATCCAACCGTCGATTTCAAAACGGGATTGCCGGTGCAGGAAATGGATGAAAATGTGATCACTGTAGTCGAGAAGTGGAACGACATGAAAGCACTCGAAAACCATCTTAAAACTCCACACATGCTGGCCTATAAAGAGAAAACAAAAGATATGGCGGAAGGACTGACCATCAAGGTACTGCAAAACGCTTAACCCGAGCACTTGTGCCTTAGGGTACAGGAGATAAAAACATCATGCAACTGTTTGAGAAACCTGCAACTGAAGGAAAGATTCTGTACCAGGGTTGGATGCACTGGATTGCCTACACGGGCAGCCTTCTGTGGTTCGTCTTCGGCGTATTCATCCTCAAGGGAGGAGATGCCTACAGAACGACAGCGGGGATGTTTTTTCTTCTGACAATCATTACGGGGCTATTCACTTTTTATAAGATAAAAACTGCATACTACATTGTGAGTGAAAACTCTGTTGATATTCAAGCTGGAGTCCTGTACCGGCTCACTTTCGAAATGCTCCTTACGAAGATTGTTGACGTCAAGGTCGAGCAAGGTATACTTGGGAAGCATTTCGATTATGGAACAGTTGTCATTTTCGGTGTCGGTGGAACGAGAGACACATTTAACAGGATTGCCGCTCCGAATAAACTGAGACGGGAAATAGTTGATAGAATCCCGTAGTACCCCCCCTGTGGACTTTTTAAAGGCGAAGGACATTTTCATCCATGAGTAATATCAAAGAACAGGATATCATACTTGACTCGATAACCGACGGCGTATTCACTGTTGATCACGAGTGGCGCATCACGTCGTTCAACAGGTCGGCCGAAGACATAACGGGTGTATCTCGTGAAGAAGCCATAGGTCACCTGTGCAAAGATGTTCTGAAGGCCGATATATGCGAAGGAAACTGTGCCATCAAGCAGACGATGGAAACGGGCAAGTCTACACGGGACAAGGTTGCCAATATCATAAACGCCGCAGGGGAACAGATGCCGATCAGCATATCCACCGCATTGCTGAAAGATGAGGATGGAGAGATAATCGGCGCTGTGGAGACCTTCAGAGATATCAGCCTTGTCGAAAAGCTGCGCAGGAAGATCGAGGAAAAATATACCTTTGAAGATATCATATCAAAAAATCACAAGATGTATGAGCTGTTCGATATACTCCCGGATGTGGCGGACAGCCTGACCACCGTCCTGATTGAAGGGGAAAGCGGAACGGGGAAGGAACTGTTCGCGAGGGCGATACATAACCTGAGCCCGAGAAAAAGCAGATCGCCTGTCGTGGTAAACTGCGGAGCCATGCCTGACACACTGCTGGAATCAGAACTTTTCGGTTACAAAGCCGGGGCGTTTACAGACGCACGGAGGGACAAACCCGGGCGGTTTAAACTTGCCGAGGGGAGCACCATATTTCTGGATGAGATAGGCGATATCTCCCCGGTTCTTCAGGCGAAACTGTTGCGCGTGTTGCAGGAAAAGACCTATGAACCCCTCGGAGCGGTGAAGAGCGAGCGGGCGGACGTTCGTATCATAACCGCCACCAACAAAAACCTCTTTGAAATGGTACAGCAGGGAAAATTCAGAGAGGATCTCTACTATCGAATCAACGTAATCAAGCTGGAACTTCCGCCACTGCGCGAGAGAAAAGAGGATATTCCTCTGCTGGTCGACCATTTTATCAAGACCTTCTGCTCTGTCCGGAACAAGGCCATCGAAGGAATCACTGACGAGGCCCTTGCCTGCCTGATGTCATACGATTATCCCGGCAACATACGGGAATTGGAAAATATTATCGAACGCGCCTTTATACTGTGCAAGGCAAAGATGATTATGCCTTCTCATCTCCCCGACCCGGTCTGCGGGTCCGGCGGTCCTGGTCGACCGGAAAACACGGTCATGACAAGCATCAAAGATATGGAGGCGGTTTTCCTGACAAACGCGTTGAGGAAAAACAACTGGAACCGCCTGAAGACAGCGAGAGAACTCGGCATCCACAAAAGCACCCTCTTTCGAAAGATAAAATCCCTGGGCCTGAATATACCGAAGGCGTAAATTTACTTGCAGACTTTAAGGAGGCAGGACACATCCCTTCTCCTCGCATTTACAAGTCGCGTAAATGCGACCTAATTCAATGTCCATAGTAGCAACCATGCAACTCCTGCCAATGACCGCGGAAGGCCCTCATCGCAATCACCCGTAACAATTACGTTTTTCCTTTGTACGAGAAGTTAATTTTATGGCACGATATTTGTATTACATCTACACTGCAAAGGGGTTTGAACGCATGAAACTTGCCATGCCTATCTGGAATGATTGCATTTCAACAGTTTTGGATTTTTCCGACTGTCTCCTGGTTGTTGACTATGAATCCGGGGTTATACACAACCGGTCTATGGTCAGTTTTGCCGGTGCCACAACGGTGGGAAAGGTGGCACGGCTGAAGGAACTTGGCATACAGGTATTGCTCTGCGGCGCGGTTTCAATATCCATGGAACGGATGATTACTGCGTTGGGGATAGAGACGATCCCGTTTATCAGGGGAGGAGTAAACGATGTGCTCAATGCATACTTTGCCGGGCGTCTGTTTGGGCCGGGCTTCATGTTACCCGGTTGTTCGCGCAGACCGGGCTTTGGAAAGGGTATGGAACGGAGGAGGCGCGGCCAGGTCCGCCCCGGTTGGAATACTAACAGGAAGGGATTAAATATATGAAAGTAGTGATCACATCTTACGGAAAAGACCTTACAAGTAAGACAGACAAGAGTTTTGGACGGGCAAAGTGGTTTGTCCTGGTGGATACGGAGACAGGCGCGTTTGAGGCTCATTCCAATGAGCAGAATTTTAACGCAGCGCAGGGCGCAGGAATTCAAGCTGCCCAGAACGTGTCGAATCTGGGGGCCGAAGCCATCCTGACCGGAAACGTGGGTCCTAATGCCTTCAGGACATTGAGCGCCGCATCTATAAAAATATTTATTATCAAGGGAGATGCTACGGTTCAGCAGGCCCTTTCCGAATGGAAGGAAGGCAAACTTCAGGAGACAAGCGAATCGACGATTGAAGGGCATTGGGCCTGAGTTTGTGTGTTTTGATGTGTATGTAGATATAACGTATTTAATATACGTGGAAGGAGGTTATTTATATGCCTAGAGGAAATAGAACGGGTCCGCAGGGACAGGGACCAAAAACAGGCCGTGGCCTGGGACCTTGTGGACCGGGAACAGAAGAGATGCCTGTGCCTGAAGAGAATGTTGGTTTCTTTAGCAGGTTGGGAAGAGGCTTGGGCCTTGGCCGGTCCGGCCAAGGTCGTGGAATGGGACAAGGGCAGGGCCAGGGTCGTGGAATGGGCCGAGGTCGTAATCGTTAATGCATGCAGTCTTTGTTACAAAGCTGAGTGCTTAAAAAAATCTATAAGGAGGTATGTATCATGCCAGGTGGAGATAGAACAGGGCCCGCAGGAGTGGGACCAATGACAGGTAGGGCAGGTGGTTACTGTGCAGGATATGGGGCGCCAGGGTTTGCGAGCCCTGTCTCGGGAAGAGGTCTTGGCCAGGGTTTCGGAAGAGGAGGTGGTTTTGGACGTGGCGGAGGCTGGGGCCGTCGTAACTGGTTTTACGCAACTGGTCTGCCGGGTTGGCAGCGGGGTGCCCAAGGTTATCCGGCCTACGGTGGGGGTATGCCGTACACTATGCCATATTCCCCGGCTCCCTATGCTCCATACACTGCGGAGTTTTCAAAAGAAGACGAACTGAACGCGCTGAAAGGTCAGGCGGAATACTTTGAAGATTCCCTGGAGGGGATTAAAAAGCGTATGGTAGAGCTGGAAAAAGAAACCAAAGGGAAATAAAAAACAAGTTTTGGTGCAGGATTTGAGCTGAATAACGAGCGCATACAATCAAGGATTTTCCTTAACCCCGGTAAAAGTGGTAAGTGCATTACCGAAATTATTTCCTGCCGGAAAAACACAGAGGATAATTTCTAACTTACTAAGCAGTTGAAATATCCCCGTAGCCTGTAGGAGCAAGAACACAGATTCTGCTTATACACGACTGCGGGGATATTCAATACAATTCCTACTACCAGAGTTTTTATATCTGTCGCGCTTGTGTTTTAAGAAGTGAATGTTTATGTTACCTCATGTTAAGGATTCACTTTTTGATATGGGAAAGCTTACATAGTTAAACAACATTTTTGTCAAAAGAGGTGTTTAAAAATGAAAATAGCAGTTACAACGGTTGGTCCGTCACTGGATGAGCAAGTAGAAGCCCGTTTCGGACGGACCCCGTATTATGTGTTTGTGGACACGGAGACAATGAAATTTGAAGCCGTGCAGAATCCTAATGTCTCAGCGGGAGGAGGTGCCGGTATTCAGTCAGCACAGCTTATGTCGGAACACGGTGTCCAGTATGTTCTCACGGGGAACTGCGGACCGAATGCATTCCAGGTTTTCTCGGCAGCGGGTATCCAGGTTATTGTCGGTGTGAGCGGAATTGCCCGCCAGGCGGTGGAACAGTTCAAGAGCGGCGTTCTTACTGCGTCGAACCAGTCCAATGTGGTAAGCCATTTTGGTATGGGTGGTGGTCAGAGCATAGAAGGTAGCCAGAGCATAGGCGGCGGCCGTGGTATGGGAATGGGTGGCGGCAGAGGTATGGGAATGGGCGGTGGTAGAGGCATGGGCGGTGGTCGCGGTATGGGGATGAGTACCGGTCAGGCAGGCCTTCCCGGTGTGGCACCTCAGACGCGCGTACCGGCAAAAGATCAAGCAAACGCTCTCGAAGAGGAAGCGCGCCTTCTCGAAAAACAACTTCAGGATATCAAACGTCGGATCGATCAGGTTGAAAAGGGCAAAGGCAGTGGGGTAGCCCGCGTTAATGCTCAAGAGTGTGATGGATGTGGATTGTGTATTGAATCTTGCCCCGTGAATGCAATCATTTTGAATGGCGTAGCCATAGTTGACGAAAATAAATGCACAGGATGCGGAATATGTGTTGATAAGTGTCCTCTTGACGCTATTGCTATGGTTTAGAAAGGAGCGAAACACTTTGAAGATAGCCATTGCCAGCGGAAAGGGTGGTACAGGTAAGACGACAATAGCAACAAATCTTGCTTTAACTCTTGCTGATAAGGGAAAGAAAATTCAGTTGTTGGACTGTGATGTTGAGGAACCGAACTGCCATATATTTCTAAAGCCGGAAATTGAATCAACAGCACCTGCCACAGTATTAATGCCGAAAGTCATCGAAGAAGAATGCACGGGATGCGGTATTTGTGCAGAGGTTTGTGAGTACAGCGCTATTGCCGTAATTAAGGGCAAGGTACTGATATTTCCTGAACTTTGCCATGGATGCGGCGCATGCAAAATGTTCTGCCCTGAGGATGCATTCATAGAGGTACCAAGAGAGGTAGGCGTTATTGAAGAGGGAAAAACCAATGGAATTCGTTTTGTGCATGGATTGCTCAATATCGGAGAACTCATGTCTCCGGCGGTTATCGACGGAGTCAAGAAAGCTGCTGGAGAACAGGATATATTGATTATCGATTCTCCTCCTGGAACATCCTGTCCCGTTATTGCAGCAGTAAAGGACGCAGAGTTTGTCCTTCTGGTTACGGAACCCACTCCTTTTGGGTTGAACGATCTAGAACTTGCCGTTGGAATGGTCAGAGAGCTGAATATACCATTTGCTGTAGCCATTAACCGTTCCGATGTTGGCAATGAAGATGTTAAAAAATACTGTAAAAGAGAAGAAATCGAAATTATCCTGGAAATACCAGACGATCGCAGAATAGCCGAAGCCTATTCGCGAGGGGAGATGGTAATCCACGCATTACCGGAATATAAAAAAACATTTGAAACCTGCTGGGAGAAGATTACGGATCTCTATCAGAATGCTCTCCATACAGAACAACAGGAAAAAGCAGCAACGGAAAGTTAATATTATGAAAGAAATTGTTGTGATAAGCGGAAAAGGCGGTACCGGGAAAACAAGCATTGTGGCAGCCTTTGCGGCAATAGCGGGAAAGAAAGTCCTGGCAGATTGTGATGTGGACGCGGCCGATCTGCATCTTGTTCTCAATCCCAGGATAGAACACAGGGAAGATTTCAGCGGCGGCAAGAAAGCAAAAATATTGGAAGACAAGTGTATATCCTGTGATAGATGCATAGAAGAATGCCGCTTCGATGCAATACATTACCCGGTCCTGGGCAATGGAAAAACAGCAGATACACCTTACATAAACCCCATATTCTGCGAGGGTTGCGGTGTGTGTGTTCGCGTATGCCCTGTTGAGGCAATTTCATTTGAGCCGGCTGTGAATGGTGCGTGGTATACATCGTCTACAAACTATGGGCCTATGGTACATGCAAAACTCGGCATGGCCGAGGGAAATTCGGGGAAACTGGTAACGCTGATTCGTCAGAAAGCACGCGATATTGCGGGTAGAGACAATCTCGACTATATAATTATTGACGGTTCACCGGGAATCGGGTGCCCCGTTATTGCATCCATAACGGGTTCTGATCTCGTGCTGGTTGTAACTGAGCCTACACTTTCCGGTCAACATGATTTACTGCGGGTAGCCCAGCTCACCGCGCATTTTCGAATTCCTACGATTGTGTGCGTCAATAAATGGGATTTGAACGCCGATATTACGGAACAGATTGAAGGTGAAGCAAAAGAGCGCGGCGTTCAAGCAGCGGGAAGAATCCGATACGATCCCGCCATTACAGAGGCTCAGATAATGAAAACCAGTATCGTGGAATACACAGATGGTGCTGTTTCGGACGATATAAAGGCTGTTTGGCAGAACGTGCTCCACGCACTTGCTTAGAAAGGAATTATTATTTGAAGATATATCTAGACTGCTTTCCCTGCTTTCTGAGGCAGGCACTGGAGGCAAGCAGAATTTCGGGCGCCGACGAAGAAACTCAGAGGGATGTCTTGAACGGTGTAATGGCAAAACTGCTTGAGATTTCAAGGGAAGAGACACCTCCACAAATCGGGAGCTTGATTCACAGCACTATCAGAAAGGCGACCGGCAAAAGCGATCCCTACAGGGATATAAAACGTCTCCATAATGAGCAGGTGCTTGACATGGAAGAGAATCTTACCGGTCTTATTGACGGGTCATCCTCGCCCCTGCCTGACGCATTAAAGCTCGCTGCCGTGGGAAATCTCATCGACATGGGACCCGAGCGAAAATGGAACAGCATGGAGGATATATTCCGGGATTTCACCGAGAAGGATCCGACGCACTTTGATTACGCATCATTCGAAGAGTCCCTCAAAAAAGCCGGCACCCTCCTCTATCTGGGCGACAATGCCGGGGAGATCGTGCTGGACAAGATACTTATAGGACTTCTTCTGAGAGAGACAAAGCTTGATATAACCTATGCTGTAAGGGGCGGACCCGTTATCAATGATGCCACCATGGAAGACGCAAGATTTGTCGGCATGACCGATATAGTGAGGGTAATCGATACGGGAATTGATTTTCCCGGCATTCTGCCGGAGGCATGTTCCGGGGAATTTCTCGACCATTATAACGGGGCGGACATGATCCTTTCTAAGGGCCAGGGGAATTATGAATCGCTCAGTGAAGAGGACAAGAATATATTCTTCCTGCTCCAGACAAAGTGTCTCGTTATCGCCAATAAGATAGGATGCAGGGTCGGAGACATAGTTCTGAAGTCGCGGCATTAGGCATTGTAATGGAAGGTAACTTGCATTAATTTGTCATTTCGAACGAATGTGAGAAAACTTAGATTTCTCGTCATTTCACTCTTCGAAATGACAAAGGCTCCACTACCCCGGCGTATCGGGGTCACTCGCGTAGCGTGGGGGGCTTGGTGCCCCACAGAGAGAGCACTCTACGTACAACACGTTAGCGGATTCAAGTTACCTGGAAGTCGAAGTCAGGTCTGGAAACCATGGATGCAGAAAAGATATACACGTTTGGTCCTGTACCATCGAGGCGACTGGGAAGGTCTCTGGGGATTGACTTTGTTCCCTTTAAGACCTGCAGTTACGACTGTATCTATTGTCAGCTTGGAAGGACAACCGCAAAGACAGTGGACAGAAAGGAATACTTTCCGGTCGAAGCCGTATTGAACGAGCTGAAAGAAAAACTGAAAAAGGTTTCCCCTCCCGATTACATCACACTGTCGGGATCAGGAGAACCGACGCTTCACAGCCGCATCAGTGATATCATCTCAGGCATTAAGGAATTCTCGGATATTCCAGTGGCGGTTCTCACGAACGGATCTCTGCTCTGGATTAATGAGGTGCGCGACGCGATCTCCGGCGCGGACCTTGTCATTCCGTCGCTTGACGCCGGCAGTGAAGAGACTTTTTTGCGTGTAAATCGGCCCCACAGTAGAATTGTTTTTAAAGAAATGGTAGATGGGCTGTGTTTGTTTCGGGAAGGTTTTGTAGGATCTGTATGGCTGGAGGTCTTTATAACAGGTGGCGTGACCGACACGGAAAGCGAAATTTCGAAAATAAAGAATCTGGTGGATCGCATCGCGCCGGAGCGTATCCAGCTTAATACGGCGGTAAGGACACCGGCTGAAAAATTCGTGGAACCGGTGAGTGAAGAAAAGCTGGAGGAGATTTCCACCTTTTTTGGTTCGAATTGTGAGGTTATAGCAGACTATGGCAAGGTACACAGCCTTGGCGAGTTTTCTTCCACCGAAGAAAATGTCCTTGAACTGTTAAGATTGCGCCCCTGTTCCGTAGATGATATATCCGCCGGGCTGGGGCTCCACCGGAATGAAGCAGTCAAATACGTGCAGGAACTGGTGGACAAAAAATTGATACGAATGGAGGAGCGCCACGGAAAAAGGCTCTACTCCGGATACTGAATCACAATAAGGAGAAGGGGAACATATAAAATGAGTGAAGAGAAAAACAAGACTCCAGATGGTCTCGGGACTGTTGCGGAGAATAAGGAGGCCAAGGAAGAGCGGCAGCAGAAGGCTCTTGACGACCGCCTGGGCAGAATACAGCACAAGGTTATGGTGCTCTCCGGCAAGGGGGGCGTGGGAAAAAGCACAGTGGCCGCCAATATCGCCGTATCACTGGCTATGGATGGGAACAAGGTCGGCCTCCTGGACACCGATTTTCACGGACCGAGTATCCCGACCCTACTCAACCTCGAGGGTAAGCGACCGGGAAGTGACGGCACAGCCATCCTCCCCGTGGAATTCAGCGATGGGCTCAAGGTGATGTCTATCGGCTTTCTCCTCCAGAATCAGGACGACGCGGTTATCTGGAGAGGTCCCATGAAAATGAATGTCATCAAGCAACTCCTCACTGAGGTGAACTGGGGAGAACTGGATTACCTGATCATAGATTTCCCCCCCGGGACGGGGGATGAGCCCCTTTCGGTAGCCCAGCTTATTCCCGGCGCGGACGGCGCCATTGTTGTGACCACCCCGCAAAACCTGTCTCTCAACGACGTCAAGAAGTGCATCAATTTCTGCAAGCAGGTCAGCGTTCCTGTCCTGGGAGTTGTGGAGAATATGAGCGGTCTTGTCTGTCCCCACTGCCATAAGATGATTGACATATTCAAGGCGGGTGGAGGAAAGCCGATGGCGGATGAAATGGGTGTCCCCTTTCTGGGCAGAATCCCCATGGACCCACAGATCGTCGAGGCCTCTGACAGCGGGACGCCTTTTGTCTATCATTACGGAAAAACAGATGCCGCGAAGGCATTTGCCGCAGTAGTCGAGCCCCTTCTGGCAATGAACAACAAGGCCAAACCTGAAACTAAAACGGTTGTATCCAAAAAAGAGGAAAAAGGAGACATGCATAAGATAGCTATACCGATCGTGGAGGGACATCTTTCCGCACACTTCGGCCACTGTGAAGAATTCGCCATCTTTGACGTCGATCTCGAGGCTAAAAAGATCATCGGACAGGAAAAGGCCCCCTCCCCCCCGCATGAGCCCGGTCTGCTTCCCCGCTGGCTTGGAGAAAAGGGGGTAAGTGTCATCATAGCGGGAGGAATGGGAATGCGCGCTCAGGAACTCTTTGCCGAGCAAGGAATCAGCGTCTCAATTGGCGCACCCGCCGGTGATCCTGAGGAGATCGTTATATCGTACATGAACAGTGTCCTTGAACTGGGAAGCAACATCTGTGACCACTGAAACGACATATGAAAACAGACAGAGCAATTGAAGAGATAATGATGGGGATGGTCCGTGAAAAAGCCATGGAGATATATTCAGAGGCGCTGATAGAACACGGAGTAAATCCGCACAACTACGGCTCCATAAAGAATCCTGATGGATACGCGAAGATAACCGGTCCCTGCGGAGATACCGTCGAGATGTTTCTCCGTTTACAAAACGGAACGGTTGAAGAGACGACATTCAACACTGATGGGTGCATGTTCAGTATCGCCGCCTGCTCCGTTACGGCCGAGATGGCGGAGGGCAAGACGATCCCCGGGTGCATTGGCATCAATCAGAGCGCCATCCTGGGCCGTTTGGAGAAGATGCCGAAGGATCATGAGCACTGCGCCCTGCTGGCCGCCATGACATTTCAAAAAGCCCTGAAGCAGTGTATCGGCAACAGCGCAAGAAAGGAGAGAACCAATGGCGAATCAAATCAATATCACAGAGGTTGACAAGGTAGAGATTCTAACCCTTCAGGACAATTACATCGACATCACCTCACAGGACAACAGCGGTGTGGTCACACGAGCCATGCCGCTTCTGGACGGAGAGATAAAGAATTCTATCCAGGCAGAACACGGTTTCTCGGCCATTGTAAAAACCACGGCGGGGAATTCAACAAGAACCATGCTCTTCGACTTTGGCTTTTCCCCGATCGGGGCGGCTTACAACGCAAAGGCCCTCGGAGTTTCCATGGGCGAGGTGGAGGTTATGGCCCTGTCACATGGTCACAGCGATCATACCGGGGGCATCGCGGAGCTGACCCGCATGATCGGCAAGCGTGGGATCGGGCTCGTCCTTCATCCTCGAGCATTTGCCTATCCTCGATATCTCGAGCCATTTCCCGATTTCAAGGTATTTTTTCCTAGATTGACCAGGGAAGAGCTGGAAACAGAGGGAATTGAAATAATTGAAACAACTGAGCCATATCCTCTCCTTGACGGCCAGGTTCTGTTTTTAGGAGAGATAGAGCGCACAACCGATTTCGAGAAGGGATTCCCCATTGCCTATCGGGAGGAAGACGGGAAAAAAGAGTGGGATCCTATCGAAGATGATACCGCCATCGTCATGAACGTGAAGGGGAAGGGACTTGTTGTTCTTTCAGGATGTTCCCATTCGGGTATCATTAACACCGTAACCCATGCCAGAAAGATCACGGGGATAGAAAAAGTGCACGCAGTTATGGGTGGTTTCCACCTCTCCGGCCCGCTCTTTGAGCCGATCATCGAGGCAACAACGGAAGCGATGAAAAAGTTCACCCCCGACTACATCATCCCCTGTCATTGTACGGGAAGAAATGCCATTATGTACATGGAAAAAGAGATGCCTGACAGGTTCATTCTCAATATGAGCGGAACAAAGCTCACCTTTTCCGCCTGATGCAAGATGGCAACTGAGAGCGAAGGTGTAATAAAACAGTTTCGGCAACGATTGCTACTGTTGCCGGGTTAACCCAGGCGCATCCCGATTATCAGAAGGGGTCAGGCGTACATGATCTTTGATATATGGACAAAAGAAATGTCGGAGGCCCACGATTCCCCCAGGAAATGTTCGATGGCCAGCGCGGTTTCAGGGTAAGGGTGGCCGATCCCGATAGCGTGTCCGTATCGTTGCGCATATTGTTTCAACAGATAAAGCCGGGAAAGTATGGTCGATTCATCGCGGGTGGTATCAATGAAGACGTTCCTGCGGTCGGTCGGCAGGTGCAGTTTTTTGGCAGCATTGAACGCCTTGGAATTGTTGGAGGTCCTGCTATCAATGAAGAAGAGCCCGTTATTTTTGATGACCTTCAGCGTCTCGTGTATCTCTCTCTGGCACTCTGTGAACAGTGAGCCCATATGGTTATTGACACCGATTGCGAGGGGTACCTCCGATATGTTTTCTTCAATAACCCCGCTTATTCTGGACTGATCGTCCCCTTCGTAGAGGGCACCTGGACCAGGATCGATGCAGCAATTGTATGGTTGCATGGGCTGATGCAGCATTACATCATGTCCATGACTGTTAATTTCAAATGTTAAATCTCGTGAATAGGGAACGCGTGGCAGGATTGAAAAGGTGAGAGGGATATTCAGTTTGAGAAACTGTCGCGCGCGAGGCAGGCTGTATCCGATATCATCGATAATCAGGGCGATTTTTGACCGAAGAAAGGGGGTTTCCCCGTGCTCCGCAAAGGCAAATGCCTTTGAAAAACTATTCACACCGAGCAAACTTCCTACAGCTAAACAGGCGCTCTTACACAAAAAACCTCTTCTGTTCATCCGGTGCCCCCTTTCTATCTAAGATATCGAACGTTCCAATTATCCGATTGTGGCATGGATAAGTTGTACACAAGCGCACAACAAGCCCACCGAACATAAACCCATATTAAAGAACAAGTAGTTCCTGCATACAACATGTTGTGGTTGATGTCAAGACTGAATACAATATATTGTCAGAAGCAAGAAATCTGTCGGGAGCTGAGGCACATAATTCACCCATTTCTGCCTCGCGGTCATTCATTCATTTTTCATGTTGATTTTGCCCGGATTTAGTAATACGTTTGGGATTGTTATACGAAATTAATATGAAATCTCCCTGGCGGGATTCCTGGTGGTGGTCCATTCATGCATTACACCTTGTTGCTAATCTTGATCACAGGATTTATCATCGCTGCCGCTGTCACATATCTTGCGGAGTCATGGAGATGTAAGAGGGTTACCTTTTCGTCGGATATTAAATCAAACATCAACAGTCTGTTCATGGGAAGTCTGTCTGTTGTACTCGCGCTGGGCGCGCTGTTCATATACTACGATGGCTTGAGAGAGTGCAAAGATGTCATTGCGCCTCGCAGTGTTGAGCGCAAATCCATAAAATCATCAACGAAAGAAGCAGTTGTATCGAAGTCGCAATTAACAGATGAAAAGCCCTCCTCACAAACACAAATGAAAAAAGTTGTCGTATCGAAGGTGCCGATATTACATGAAGTATCCCCGGTACAAACACCCATGAAAAAAGATATCGGGCTGCAGTTGCAATCGCCGCCTGTGACATCAGTCTCCTGGTCGTACACTGTTCAGATCGGGGCATTTAGAAATCTACGGAACCATAGCAGGCGAAGTCGGGAGGTTAAACAAGAGTGTGATGTAGCTGTCTTTACCGGGCATGCTCAAGTCGGTGATACGAAGTGGTATCGTCTGTTTGTCGGACATTTTCAAACAGCAAAGGAAGCGCGACAGTTCGGACAATCGCTGGAACGGCGTAAGCTAGTTTCAAGCTATCTCGTCAGGAAGATACTCTATACGACTCTATTAGGGTCATTCACGTCGGAGAGAGAAATTAAAAAATACATCAAAAACAGGATTTCCGAAGATATTCACTCCTACATCATATCCCCCGCAGGGGGAGGAGCAACCGATCGCTGGTTTCTGGCAGCAGGCGCGTTCACGGACAAAAAATCAGCTGAAAAATTCGCGGCCGATATGAGAAACCGCGGATATCGCTCGGCCAGAGTAACACGGAAATAGAACTATATTCCTTCATATGCAGGTAACGTCCTGACTCCTTCTATCCCTCAATTCCGCCAGCTTTCCCCTGTTCCAGCTCGATACCCTGGAAAAATATCCCGCGGCCATCGTGATCCCCTCCACGCTATCCGAATCGCAATGTGGACAGGAATCTCTGATGCCCCTTGATGTCCTGTTACAATTCAGGCAGGTGGTGAATTCGGGTGAAAATACCACGTGCCGGTTTTCGGTCTCTCTGAAAACCTTTGTAATAAAACCGACCAGGGCCTCCTTGTCCGGTTTCGCATCGCCAAGCCATATACAGGTCTCAGCATTCCCCTCGATGAAAGGGTGAATATCACCTTCGAACGCCACCCTTTCGAATGGATCCGTGGGAGAGGACACAGCAAGAAACGTCGAGTTGGTGTAGTATATATCTCCCCTTGATATGTCACCCCTGACAAAATGTCCCGCTGCCGGAGAAAAATGTTTCAGATCCAGCCGGGCCAGCCTGTAAGGCGTACTCTCCGCGGGTGACTGCTCCAGGATAAATTTTATTCCATGGTTTTCTGTCAGTTTGTCCGCAACGTCTTTCATATAAGCGACAACGCTGCGGCCAAACTTGCGTGCATCCTCTGATTCATGAAGCTGACAGCCCTTATGGACCCAGACCAGTTCATTAAGGCCGATCATCCCCATGAGATATGTACACCGCTTCATTCTCAGGTATGGTGTGTGATCATAATCCATTGCGAGGAGCGACAAAGGTCCGTCATTACCATGTGACAAAAGCTTTTCAATGAAATCCCTCTTCTGCAGATGGGCTTTTGCGGCAAGGTTCATGACATCGGAAATCATGGAAAAAAGATTCTTATCATCCCCTTCCGCCTTATATCCCAGCCTGGGCAGATTTATTGACACATTCTGAATGGCAGAATATCGCATCTTCCATGGTTCGGCCGCATCACTCTTTTCCTCTTTGCCGTCCATGTTTAGATTGCAACATTCGGACATATTGAGGACATTATTTCTGTCAAAGATAAAGTGGGGATTTCCCTTCTCCGCCGCCACATCACAGGCAGAGCGAAGAAACTCCTCATGACCGGGTGTCTGAAAAAACTTCTCCGTTATATGCACAAACGGTCTGGGAAAAACAAAGGGGCGCCCCGCGGCGTCTCCCTTCCTGAATGTTTCAAATATTGCCAGGACAAACCTCTGGGCGTCCGTCTCATACTCCTTGTACGTCTTGCCGGTATATTCTCCACCTGATCCTATGGCTGGAACGTTTTCAAAATGCCGAGGCACCTCCCAGTAGAGGTGTACATCTGTAAATATAGTCTGCCCCCCCCTCCCGACAGCCTGCTGAGCAAATTCATAGATCAGCCTTTGCGCAAGCTGCATTACTTCCCCATCAGTCAACTCCTTCAGATAGGGGGCGAAGAAGAGATTGACGGCATCCCATCCTATCGCCCCGGCAAAGTTTCCCTGAAGGGCGGCGGCAAATCTTACCATGTGCGACAGCAACACCTCCGCGTGCCTGGCCGGCTGGGCGACGGCGAGGGAATTGGGGAGATTCAGGCCGAATTTTTTTATATATTCAAGAGACTGACAGGAACAGTAGGGTCTGTCTACATATCCAAGGTTATGTACATGTACATCCCCTGTCATGTGGGCATATCCAACATCCTCCGAAAAGACATTAAGGATTGCAAATTCCTTTTTGATCCTCTCAGCCAGGGTAAGGTTTGTGCCCTCCGGGCTATGAGGTATATTGGCGTTTTCTTTATTGCGGTACAGTATGAGCTGCCCCACGTCATAGAGGGGAAATCCCAGGCGGGCATGCAGCTTCGTCGCATTTTTCATGCCCCTCTCGATAAGCCTCGCGTTCACCAGTTCCCTTATCAGTGATGCCGTAAGGATATCGATTCCTGACGCCACTATCCGATCCTCTACCTCTCTGCTTATCTCCTCAGCCGTATCCAGATCCACACCAGCCTCACGGATCAGGGCATCGACAATCTTCCGTCTGTTCCAACCGGTTATGTCTTCTCCTGACGTCCTGACAAAGAGCGCCATATCTGTTGTTTCGTTGTTTATCATGGATAAATTCCCTGCGGTAATCCCTGGAAAGATTTTTATATATACGATAGTCTCCAGGTTGTAAAGTGCTTGCAAAGATGAGGAGAGAATTAAAGAAATTTTTACAGGATGCTCAGGATTAAAGTGGCAAATCTTTACTGATTCTCCAGGCAATTTACAAGTCTCCTTTGTTGACTTCTGCTCTTATCATTTGTTACACTATCATCATATTTGTAAAGCTCCAGGAGGTTCTATGAGAAACCCCGGTAATGGCAGCAAAGAAGAGATCATCTCCCGCTTCGGAAAATATGTATCCTCCGGGAAGGCGGATTTTTTCAAGAGCGTCGGCATCGATTTTGTTTTCGGCCGCAGAGAAGGTCCGTACATATGGGATGCAATCTCAGAGAAACGTCTCATCAACTGTCACTGTAACGGTGGCGTCTTCAACCTGGGGCACAGGAATCCGAAGATTATCAATGCCCTCAAGGAGAGTCTTGATGAGCTGGATATAGGGAATCACCATCTTATCAGTGAACAGCGTGCCATTCTTGCCGAGAGGCTCGCCGAATTAATGCCAGGAGACATAACCTACACCATTTTCGGCGTGGGAGGAGGAGAGGCAATAGACCTCGCCATAAAACTGGCAAGGGGCTATACGGGGAAACTGAAAATCATCTCCGCAGGTGGAGGCTATCACGGCCACACGGGGCTGGCTCTCGCTGCAGGTGATGACCAGTACCTGACACCCTTTGGGCCAAGACCTGAAGGATTCATACAGGTACCCTTTAACGACAAAGATGCCTTGGAGAGGGCAGTGGATGATGATACAGCGGCGGTAATTTTCGAGACTGTCCCGGCGACCTTTGGGATACCTGTACCGGACGCAGATTTTTTTGCCTTCACCCACGATATCTGCAGGAAAAAGAGTGCACTTTTCATTATCGACGAGGTACAGACGGGTCTCGGGCGTACTGGAAAGCTATGGGGCATAGAACATTTCAATGTGACTCCCGACATCGTGGTGATCGGTAAAGGACTTTCGGGTGGCATTTATCCCATGAGCGCTACATGCTTCAGGGCAGAATACGAGTCTTTTTTCCACGACCATCCCTTTATCCACATATCCACATTCGGAGGAGCCGAGGTTGGATGTCCGGTAGCACTCGCTGTCCTTGAAGAATCTTCGCGCCCGGAATTTCTCGAAAACGTGAACAAACTTGCCGGCATTTTTTCCGCGGGTTTTGAAGATCTGAAGAAAAAACATCCCGAAATCCTTGTCGGACTGCGTCAGCTCGGTCTCATGATGGGGATAGAGATGGTAAACGAAAGCTGCGGTCCCGTTATGTCAAAGACATGCTACGACAATGGTATTCTCAGTGTCTATTCCAACAACGATACAAGGGTAAGCCAGCTCCTTCCACCGCTTATCATCGACGAAAACACCGCCCGTGAAATCATAGAACGGGTCGACAGGGCCCTCGATGACGCGAAAAAATTTCTCAATCTGTGAAAGCGGGTGATCCGTATGATAGAAAAAACGATCGACATACAGGTACTCAACGATTTTGAGAAGGGGCTCGATCCCCGACATCCGGAAAGGAGCACGATCCCGGCCAAGATCATAGGATACGGGGAAATGAGCACCATCTTTGAAATTAACCTCCCCTCCCTCGACAACTACGCGTTCAAACGCATGCCCATATTCCGGTCGACGGAAGAGATAGACGATTACCAGATTCTTTACAGGGAGTACAATCGTCTTATACATGAAGACATAGACGTCCGTATCCCTGAGTCCACATCTGTAAGAGTCATCCCGAACGAGGGGAACATGGTGCTCTATATCGTGCAACGAAAACTCCCCGCGCAATCAATCTGCGACCGTGTCATAAAAGTTCTTGATGATAATTCCATCGTCGAACTCGTCGTTCTTATCCTGAAGGAAATGAAGAAGGTCTTTGAATTTAACGCGTCAGGCGGGAACATCACCATAGGCTTCGACGGCCAGATATCAAACTGGGCGATAAAGGACTACGACGGTTCCGGCCCGCTCCATATAGACGATAATACGCAATTCTACTACATAGATACCAGCACTCCTCTGATGAGCGAAAAAAGGGTGGAGAAGTTGAATCCCGACCTCTTCCTGCGTAGCGCCCCCTCATTTATGGTGTGGCTCATCAAGTGGTTTTTTCTCGAGGGCGTTATGACACGCTACTACGATTTTCACCTCGTAGCGGTTGACATGATCGCAAACTTTTACAAGGAGCAGCGGTCCGACCTGATTCCTTCTCTGATTGAAAGGACGAATCGATTTTTTGAAGAAGAAGCACGGAAGCTTGACACAGCCCCGATCACTCAGAAAGAGGTCCTCTCATACTACCGGGAAGATGCCCTGATCTGGAGATTATATCTCAACCTGCGAAAACTCGACCGTTTTCTGCACACCAGGATCTTGAGAAAGCCCTACGTTTATATTCTCCCGGGCAAGATAAAACGCTAACCGATACCATTAAAAAACTTTACTTCTGCAGGGCAATCCATTAACTTCTCACTTATTGTCGAGAATCCGAATGATTTCGAAGAATAAAACAAAAAAAGCGAGGAAACATGACAGAAACAATCGCCTTTGACAACGAGAAATATCTTAAGGAACAGACAGCGGCTATCCTGGACAGGGTCGAAAAATCCGGCAACAGGCTGTACCTCGAATTTGGAGGCAAGCTTTTCTACGACTACCACGCTGCAAGAGTTTTGCCCGGGTACGATCCGAATGTGAAAGTGAGGCTTCTGCGGGAACTCGGCGACAAGGCCGGTATCGTCCTCTGTATTTATGCCGGCGACATAGAAAGGAAAAAGATAAGGGCGGACTTTGGAATCACCTATGATGCGGACGCGATGAGGCTGATAGACGACCTGAGAAGCTGGGAACTTGACGTCCTCGGAGTCATCATAACCCGTTTTGAAAATCAACCGTCGGCCGTACAGTTCAAGAACAAACTTGAACGCCGGGGAGTGAAAGTCTACACACACAGCTATACAAAGGGATACCCCACGGAAGTGGACACTATCGTAAGCGATGAGGGCTATGGCGCAAATTCATATATCAAAACGGAAAAGCCCCTTGTTATCGTTACCGGTCCGGGTCCTGGAAGCGGCAAACTGGCGACATGTCTTTCTCAGCTTTATCATGATTATAAGAGGGGTATTAAATCGGGATACGCAAAGTTCGAGACATTTCCGATCTGGAACTTACCGCTGAAACACCCGGTAAATGTAGCCTATGAAGCGGCAACAGCGGACATCAGAGACTTCAATCTCATCGACCCCTTTCACCTCGAATCCTATGACCTCAAGGCGGTAAACTATAATCGTGATGTGGAGGCATTCCCGGTTCTCAAGAGGATTCTCGAAAAAATCACCGGCGGAGAATCATTTTATAAATCTCCCACTGACATGGGGGTGAATCGTTGCGGTTATGCGATAACAGATGACGAGGTCACGCAGGAT
>Ga0222696_1000404_pt1 | contig 22100 bp, 20 predicted proteins | sample AntAcemetage1400_FD_179817 | JGI IMG/M metagenome (GOLD analysis project Ga0222696, IMG submission 179817) | Saline water microbial communities from Ace Lake, Antarctica - #1400 | ecosystem: Environmental > Aquatic > Non-marine Saline and Alkaline > Saline | place: Antarctica: Ace Lake... | reverse complement strand
AGATTGAGCGCACTATGTATGACGACGAGGTCATTGGTCAGGTCGTGGCGGAGGATCTGGTTGATGAGGGCAAGGTGTTCCCGGTGGTTCTTTATTTCTTCTTCGGCCTGCTTGCGGTCGGTGATGTCATCGTAGAGGGCAGCCACCCCGATCAGCTCGCCATTCACCATGATCGGAGATCCGGCTGCTATAACTTTAACAGGAGATCCATCCTTCCGAAAGCGCACAGTTTCAAAGGCGGATAAACCTTCTCCGCTCAGGACCGTCTTTGTGGCAATATTCGCTTCATCCATGGCTTCGGCGGTGGTGGCAACCAGATTGTCAAGATTCCTGCCGATTACCTCTTTCTGCGAATATCCGAAGAGTTTCTCTGCTCCCTGATTCCACCTTACGACATGGTGGTTACTGTCCAGGGCAATGATGGCATAGGGGGCCGCTTGTAGCACTGCTTCAAGATACTGGAAGCGTCTTTCAAGTTCGTTCTCCATTTCCTTGCGTTTCGTTACATCACGGGCTATGCCGCGAAAACCGGCGGGGTTGCCACTTTCGTCTCTCATCAGGGATGCATTAAACTCAACAATCCTTTTAGTGCCATCTTTTCTGATTAATTCGTAATCCTTTGCATCGGCATATTTCCCCGTCCGGTAAACCTTGTTAAATGTCTTGATTAACCTCTTTGAGGTTTCGGGGGATGTATATTCGAGGTTGCTCATTCCAATGAGTTCATTCGCTGAAAATCCTAATATTCCGCGCATTGCCTCGTTGAAAAAGGTGAACCTCCCGGCAAGATCAACTTCATAGTAACCATCTTCCATGGTCTCAAAGATGGTGCGGAATCTCTCCTCGCTTTTTCTTAATGACTCCTCGGACAGCCTGCGGTCGGTGATGTCAATCCCCATTCCGAAAAAGTATTCAAATTTGCCGTGTTCATCAAGAATCGATCTCCCCCGCCACTCGACAAGCAGCTCACGGCCGTCCCTGGTCAATACACGGTTTTCGCCCAAGGTCGGTTCATGAGACTTTATCAAATTTTCGAACACACTGGTCAGCACCTCTTGATCCCTCTCAGGGACAAAAGAGGTTTTATAGTCCTTGCCGACCACCTCATCTGCTGCGTACTTAAGAGCATGAAGCATCGATTCGTTCATCATGATTGTCTTGCCTTCTGCGTTGATGGCGACAAAAAAGGTGGGCGTGGATTGAATGATGGTTCTGGCGAAGATCATTTCTTTGCGCAGTTTTTCTTCGCTTTTCCGCAGCCCTTCTTCCGCCTGTTTGCGGTCGGTGATATCTATTACGTGAACTATGACTAAATCCGGAGGGACAAAAGCGTAACTTGTTATTATATGCTTGCCTGGCAGAAAATGCTCGGACAGTATTTCATTCCTGATGATCGTTTTTTCGTTCAAGCATCGATGAAGATTCTCCTGTATCTCAAACCTGTTTTGATACATCTCGCTGGCTGTTTTACCTACGTATTTATTGGATTGCCCATGTGTAATCGCAATTGCCGCATTGTTATAGTCAACCAACACGAAATCATCACCTGTTTTCTGCCATGTGAAGGTAGGAATAGGGCTTCCCTGGTATTGTGCTCTAATCTGGTCCTGGCTCTCCTTGAGCTTTTTCTCCATTGAGTATCTGTAGAGGGCCACCCTTACAGCGGCTTGCAGTTCCATATTCTCGAAGGGTTTGAACAGACAGCCGAAGGGTTCAGAGCGGGCGATATCTTCGAGCCGGGCATCGCTGATATTTGCGGTGACGTACACAACAGGAATATCGAAGCGGGTATGGATCTGACCGGCCGCCTCCACGCCGTCCATCTCTCCCTGCAGGATTATGTCCATCAACACCAGATCCGGGTGCAGTTCCTCGGCCATTCTGACGGCCTCTTCTCCCGAAGAGACGATGGCAGAAACATCGTATCCCATGGACTCAAGCTTCCGCCTTATTTCCAGAGCTATGATCTGTTCATCCTCAACAATCAGTATCTTTGCTTTTTCATCCATTGTTTAACTTTCTTTGTTCGAGTGGTTGAGTGGGTTAGTAGTTGAGTGGGTGACCCGCAACCCGTCTTCATATCCTTTTCCTGTACTCCTGTTCCTTAAATATTATTTTGAATGATGTCCCTTTGTTTCTGTCAAGTTCCATTGTGCCGTGTAGCTGTTCAGTGAGCATTTTCACAAGCTGAAGGCCGAAGGTTTCGGTACTTTGGTGGTCCACCCCTTCAGGAAAACCGATGCCGTTGTCTTTGACGGTCAGCGTGCATTCTTCTGTCTTCTTGTTTTGCGTGAGTTTTACGGCAATGTTTCCTTTTCCGCCTTCTGGGAAGGCGTGTTTAAGCGCGTTTGAGATAAGTTCGTTTATGATAAGTCCCAGTGGTATCGCTGTTTCGATATTGAAGAGCACATCTTTTATATGTGACGAGAACCTTACAACCCTTGAATCCACTCTGTGGACCTGAAAGAGACGGGCTGACAGATCTTTCATATAATCGTGGAAGTCAATCTCGGACAGGTCTTCTGCAAGATAGAGTTTCTCATGGACAAGAGACATGGATTTGATGCGGTCCTCACAGTTTCTGATCAGTGAAAGGGCTCTTTCATCCTCTATATCTCTGGACTGGAGGGACAGGAGACTTGAGATTATCTGCATGTTGTTCTTGACCCTGTGGTGGATCTCGGCAAGAAGGGCCTCCTTCTCTCGGAGGGAGCGCCTGATTTTTTCTTCAGCTTTCCGTTTTTCGGTTATATCCCGTATAACAACATGAATTATCGATTTACCTCCAAGTGTATACTTGCAAGGGGTTGCTTCAGCCAAAAAAACTGAGCCGTCTTTCCTGATAAACTTTGTCTCTACATTTAACATATCCGTTTTCTTCATAATAGCCAACACTTGGGCGGACTGTTTCAGTTCGGTCTCGGGATGTAATTCATGTATCGTTTTTTCCAGTAGTTCTTCTTTTGAATAGCCGAACTCTTCTACTGCCTTATTATTGACATTCAGGATATTCATATCCATATCATGGATAATAATCGCATCGGGTGAAAATTGAAAAATCTGTTTGTATCTTTCTTCATTTTCCTCTAAGGTTTTTTCCGCCTGCTTACGTTTTGTAATATCTTTGCAAACACCCATCCACTTGTATGGATGGTCTTTGTCACCAAAAAGGGGTTGCCCGCGGTCGATCCAGTATCTGTAAGTACCGTCCCTATGTCTTACCCTGTATTCATCATTAATAGGCTCTTTTGATGTTCTGTGAATCTCAACTGCGTTTTCAAGTACGTCCCTATCCTCTGGGTGTATCAAGTCAAGCCACGCTTTGATATCTCTCGATATTTCACCCTTTTTGTATCCCAGTAATCCGTCAACATCCCCGAACCACTGCAGATTATCACTCGCTATATCCCATTCATAAATCAAATCATAAGCGAGTTCTCCCGCAGTTCTGAAACGTTCTTCACTCTGACGCAGCACTTCTTCGGCCTGTTTGCGTTCGGTGATGTCTATAATAATACCTCTCAATCCTACTGTTTTGTTATTGTGAATAACAGGATTGCTATATATGAAAACAGGGAACGAACTGCCGTTTTTCCTCCGTGCCGTGTATTCAATGTCGCTTATCTTTTCCCCGCCCAACACCTTCTGAATATTTCCCCCAGCTCTTTCGTGATCCTCAGGGATAAGCATCTGAAGGGCATTCAGACCTTTATCAAAGTCCTCCCGGGTATAGCCAACAACATCATACGCGTTACGGTTGACAAATATGAGATTTCCTCTTTCATCAATTTCAAAAACTGTTTGCGGTAATAAATCAGCCATCTCCCGAAACCTCTGTTCGCTTTCCCGCAGTGCTTCCCGTGCGTAAATGTGTTCCTCCTGGTCCGCGAGCAGTGTTCCTAAAAAGAGGGTGCCTGCCGGGAATATCAACATTACCGGTATTGAGATTTTATGAAGGACTTCAAACGCGACGGGCCATGGCAGTGTCAGCATACACAGGAGCATGGATGCATGCACAATAATCCCGAAGGCCAGCAGGTAGGGCGGTTTTATCACATCAGGGTTTTTGCGACGCAAATAGTAGTAGCCTGTGCCGAGCGCCGCCGAGGTGAAGACAACGCAAAGTCCTGTCAAAGCCCCGGCCCCGCCAAGCCCGAGTCGATACACTCCTGCAATAAGAGCTGAAACACCAGCAGCGACAGGTCCGCCAAACAGGCCCGCCAAACTGACTACCATCGAGCGGCCATCGAAGATAATACCGGGCGCGTAATGAAAGGGAAGCATCATTCCGGCCACAGCTACTCCACCAAAGAGAATGCCGGCAAAAATCCTGCCTGTTATCTCTCCATACCTCCATATACGCGTCAAAAAGCTGTATAGAATGCATAACGCGAGAAGCAGCGCCATATTAGATATAAGTTCTGTAAAAATAGTCATACCCGAATACTCCTTCCTAAAATAGTCGCTGTCAATATTTTCTCCGATTTCTACGGCAGCATCTTCACAGTCGGATTTTTGTCTCCGTCGTATTCCATGATTGCACCCCCTCCGGTTCTGCCGATACTGCAGTTAACCACAAGGGTCGTTCCGATATATTCCGCTCCCGGTCTCTCATGTATGTGACCGCAGATAAAAAGCTTTGGCTGGCATCTCAAAATCACTTCGAATAAACTGCGGCATCCCGCGTGAAACCTGCCAAACGCTTCGTCCAGTACTCCCCGGGGCGGAGGATGCGCTACAAGAACTGTGCTCCTTTTTACAAGTGATTCAAGCCTTGTCACAACTTTTTTCTCTCTAAAACATATTCGTGAAGAAAAAGGAACGGGAATGGTACCGCTAACACCAACAAAAGGGACGTTCTTTATTTTTGTTTTCCTCAGATGAATGGAAGAAATGTTTGGAAATTGCTCAAGCAAACTTTCCACCTTTCGAAGATCTGTGTTTCCACGGACCGCCAGTACAGGTACCGACATGTCATTCAACCTGCTGATAACCGAAACGGAATTGGTATAGCTTGTTATATCCCCGGCGACCACAAGGACATCGGGTCTGAGCTTTGATATATTGTTTTCGATCAGATCAAACCGGTTTGTTTGACCATGAATATCCGCAACGGCATATATCTTCATTAGCTGCTTCTCCTGTTATGTTACTGACGGTCACGGAGCCAGGCCTGCACTCGTAACAGTTTTGTCAGAAAAAATAGTCGCTGTCACTATTTTTCAGACACTATTTTTCAGGATGTAGTCGAGCACTGGATCGGGTACGAGGTATTTAATGGATCTCCCTGCTTTTATCCGCCTTTTTATATCTGTGGAAGATATGTCGAACAGGGTCAGGTTTCTGAAGAATATGGAGTTGCCGGTGGGTCCTTTGAAGCCTTCCGCGGTGCTGTCATATTGAAACCTGGAGGCAAAATCGGGAGGGAGTACTCCGTCCAGGTTTTTTGTTTTGTGTCCCGGTCTGGCCATGACAACGAAGTTGCACAGTTGTACCAGCTCTTGCCATTCTTTCCACATCCGGATATCGTGGAAGGCGTCCTGGCCCAGTATGAAATAGAGCTCGGCGCCGTCCGGCGATGTGTCGATGAAGTGCCTGACGGTTTCGATGGAGTAGGAACGCCCACCCCTCCTGTTTTCTACGTCTGAGATTGAAAATGAAGGATTGCCCTCTATGGCCAGTCTGATCATCCGCTCCCTGTGGTGAAATGCGGAGATATCGCGGGGTGTTTTGAGCGGCTGCATGCAGGCGGGGATGAATATTATCTGGTCAAGGCGGAACAGTTCAAGTATCTCTTCGGCGCATCTCAGATGCCCGAGATGCACTGGATCAAATGTTCCACCGAAAAGTCCACACTTCATGTCCTTATCTGCCCGTCTCCATAGATTATGAATTTTGTGGTTGTTAATTCTTCAAGCCCCATGGGGCCGAAGGCGTGGAGTTTCGTAGTGCTTATGCCCATTTCCGCTCCCAGCCCCAGCTCGAACCCGTCACTGAACCTGGTGGAGGCGTTTACCAGTACCGTTGAGGAATTGACTTCATTCAGGAATCTCTGGGAGCTGTTGTAGTCGCGAGTTACGATGGCCTCTGTGTGAAGAGAGCCATATTTGTCTATATGCGCCATTGCCTCGTCAATACCGTCAACCACTCGTATTGCAAGGATAAGGTCAAGATATTCTTCATACCAGTCGGCCTCGGTCGCTCCGCCTATGTCAGGAAGGATGTCCCGGGTCCTGTCACAGCCCTTCAGCTTAACGCCTGCCTGATGAAAACTTTCAGCCATTACCGGGAGAAATTCTCCTGCAATACCGCTGTGTACCAGCAGGGTTTCCATGGCGTTGCACACGCCCGGTCTCTGGGCCTTGGCGTTGAGGGATATGTTGACAGCCATCACTATGTCGGCGCTCTCGTCCACAAAGATATGGCACACACCTTTGTAGTGTTTGAGGACAGGTATCCTGGACATGCTGACAACCGCCCGGATAAGTTCCTCTCCCCCCCTGGGGATGATGAGGTCAATATACTCCTCAAGTTTCAGCATTTCGTTGACCGCATCCCTGTCGGTTGTGGAAATTATCTGTATTGCGCTCTCCGGTATATCAGTTTCCTTCAAGACACCCTGCAATATCCGGGCAATGGCGATGTTGGAATTTATTGCTTCCGATCCACCTCTCAGGATAACGGCGTTTCCGGATTTTAGACAGAGGGCGGCCGCATCCGCGGTAACGTTTGGACGGGACTCGTAGATTATTCCTATTACGCCAAGCGGGATCCTTTTCTTCCCGACGAGCAGACCGTTCGGCCTTTTTCTCATACCGGTGATTTCCCCTACCGGGTCGGGCAGGGCGGCAATTTCCGCAAGGCCGTCCGCCATGGCCCGTATGGCAGCTTCGTTCAACGTCAGCCTGTCTATCATGGCGTCGGACAGGCCCTTGTCCTTCGCGTATTCAATGTCCCCGGCGTTCTCTTTAATAATGTGGTCGGATTCAGTTACCAGGACTTTAGCCATCTTCATGAGGGCCCTGTTTTTTACAGCTGACGAGATGTTTGCAAGAAGCCCCGCGGCCTTTCTGGCCTTATACCCTGTCTCGGTAATCTGTGTCTTGATATTCATTGTTCTGTCTTTCCGGTATTATATTTTCTCATTGAGAAGATTGAATCTATAGTATATGAGAAACCGTGTCAAGATTGGTGACTTTGCAATAAGTCCAATTGAGAGAATGGAAAAACAGCTATGAATGAAATATGCGTTAGTGCCGGGAAGAATGTGTACGAAGTTATACAGGATGGCGGCTTCGATTTTGATAAGGTTACCACTTTTGTCGGCGCTGCTTCAGGGCCGAGATGGCTTTTGGCCAGTGGCTTTGATCTGTCCCTTCTGCAAAATGGAGTGCTTGGCAACAGTCGTCCCGTGCTCCTCGCGGGCGCGTCGGCGGGTGCGATGCGCTTCGCCGCATGGATGCAGCCGGAGCCTGAAAAGAGTTATGAAAAGCTCATCGAGATGTACATCTCGATGGACTATACCAGGAAGGATAAGCCTGAAACGATTCTGCAGTCCATCCGCGATCTTATAGATTCATACATCGATGATGATGCCATCCCGTTTGCGCTGGCCAACAAAAAGTACCGTATGGCAATAATAACGGCTCGCGCCAAAAGTCTGGCCATTTCGGATGTAAAGTTGCTGCAGGGGCTGGCTGTCGGCACGGGATTTCTTTTCAATGCCGTAAACCGACGTCTGATCCATAAATTCTTTGAGAGGGTCGTGTTCCATAACAGTCCGGTCCCGCTCCCTTTTTGTCAGGATAACGATTTCAGAGGACTGACAATCGCCTTGAATGATATTAACTTCAAACACGTGCTCCTGGCATCCTCAGCGGTGCCATTTGCCGTTGCCGGAGTCAGAGATATCTATGGCGCTCCGAATGGCACGTACAGAGACGGAGGGCTCACAGACTATCATCTCAATCAGAAATATGCCGGTGAAAAGGGCACGATTACGTTCATGTTTAATCATCAGAAGCGCCTGATTCCCGCGTGGCTGGATAAGGGGTTGAGATACAGACGACCAACGGGAAGATGTAAGGAAGATCTGTTGATGGTGTATCCATCGGAGGAATTCATACGTAAATTGCCTTATGGGAGAGTGCCTGATCGGGTTGATTTTAAAAGGTACGCCGAGAACCTCTCCGGGAGGATAAGAAACTGGCGGCATGTGGTTCAATCCTCGAAGTATCTCGGGGAAGATTTTCTGGAGCTTGTGGAGAGCGGGAAACTGCGTGACCATGTAAAGAAGCTGTAAGGTTCAGATTTCAGGGTTCAGGGTTGTTGACCCTTGATGTCATATATTTCCACACCCGTTGGAGGAATGAAGTCGAACAACTTATCCGGCGGGTTGCTGTTGAATCTGATATTGCTGAATATAAGTCTGGTAGTATTGTCATACATATCGGTAAAGGCACATTCTATAATGCGGTAACTGTCCTTGTCCACGGTGATCAGGAGGGTCTTGATCCCGGCTTCGTATTTGCGCGGTGTAAGAGCCATGATGTAATTGCCTTTTTTGTCCATGGGACCGCTGCTGGGGAAAGTTGTTTCAAAGTCATCCTTCAGTCTTCCGATGCCGGTGAGGAATCTTATTGTCATCCTTGACGACAGGACCTTTTTGGCGTCCTGGAGATAAACGATATTGTCATCCGGTATGTACAGCCACGCCTTCGACGGGTTTATAATCAGCTTCTTCATGGAAGGTTTTGTGTAATCCCACAGCATCCTTGCAGGTTTCTTCAGATAAACCGTGCCTTCCTCTCTTGTTGTCCGGTCTACTGACCTGATGGTTGCTTCCTGTATGAAATTCGCCTTGAAATCCTTCGTGTGATCATACGCCGTCTGAATTTTTGCGGCCAGCTCATCAACAGACAGGGCACTGGAGCAAGCCGTTGCAGCCGGAAGGATCATGGCCGGAATGAGGGACAGGGCCAGGAAGAATTTTCCCCGATGATAATATTTATTGATAAACTGGGTCATGACCTGACGTATAAGCATGTAATAACGATGATATAGTCTCAAGTATTGGATATTATTCAAATACAATCTACTGCCTAATCTTTGGGCAATGTGGTAAAAGGGGTTGACAACAGGGGGTTTACATGTCTTGTCAACAAGTCTATCAACAGCCTTGTGCACACTTCTGTGGAAATCAGAACACGGGTTGATGAGCTCTTCTCGAGGAGGAGGATTTACGAGATCTTCACCCGCCAGCCGAATGGGTCTTCTTTTTTTCCATACTGGATTTGCAGTATTTCATTGTACAGCTTTTCTGTCAGCGGGCCTGAATTTCCGCCAGCGATTTCATGGTCTTCCCCCCGGTAGTGGATCTGTCCCACGGGCGACACAATGGCGGCGGTTCCGGACGCGAAGGCCTCTTTAAGGGTTCCTTCGGCATTGGAGCTCAACATTTCATCCATTGACAACTGTCTCTCAACGACGTTGATGCCCCATGATCTTGCCAGTTGGATCACGGAATCACGCGTAATTCCCGGGAGGATGCTTCCCGAGAGAGGAGGTGTTATCAGGTCATCTCCTATGACAAAGAAGATGTTGCTTGTCCCTACCTCCTCAACATATTTCCGTTCGCTTGCGTCAAGCCACAGTACCTGAGCGCAGCCCTTCTCCACTGCCTCCTGGCTTGCATACAGACTGGCCGCGTAATTGCCTGCCGCTTTGCAGTTTCCCACACCTCCCGGAGCCGCCCTGACATATTTTTCGCTCACGAATATCCTGGTCGGGCTGAACCCTTCAGGATAGTAAGCTCCGACCGGTCCCGCAATTATATAAAACAGGTATTTATCGGATGGGCGCACCCCGAGGGCTGCGTCTGTCGCAATCATAGTTGGCCTGATGTACAACGATGAGCCAGCGCTGCGTGGTATCCAGTCTATATCGAGAAGCACGAGTTGCTTCATTCCCTCCATGAAGAGGTCTTTGTCCATACTCGGCATGCACAGCCTTTCCGCGGAACGGCTCATCCGGTTTATGTTATCTTCCGGCCTGAACAGATAGATGGAATCGTCTTCCCCTCTGTAGGCCTTCATGCCTTCAAATATCTCCTGCCCATAGTGGAGGCACATGGAGGCTGGATGAAGAGGCAGGGGCCTCACGGGCTCAATAGAGGCGTTGTGCCATCCCTTTTCACGGTCGTGTTCCACAATGAAGAAATGATCGGTGAATATCTGTCCAAATCCGAGTCTGGATTCATCTTCGGGTTTTGTTTTCATGCGCTCCGGATCGATTTTATTTACCTTGATATCCATTTTGGCCTTCCTTTCAGAAATGGGTGCATTTCCCGATTATCCGAGAGTTTTGAATGACTATCATTTTTTGTCATTTTGTCCGCAGGGAAAATCCTGACAGGACTGCATCATTAAGACTTTTCAACGACGGCGGCCATTGCTCGCCGCCGCTGCTCCCTGAAATGACAAAATTCAAAACTCTTGTATGGTCAAGGCAATACACACAAATGTATCTGCCTGTCAAGGGCAAAAAATCAGATCGCGTCTCTGTCAAGAGTTCTGTACTGAATGGCCTCAGATATGTGGGACTGGCGGAGATTCTTCTCGTTCTCAAGGTCCGCGATGGTTCTGGCCACCTTCAGGATTTTGGTGTAGGCCCTCGCGCTCAGACCAAGCCTGTCAACCGCCATCTCAATCAGTTTCTTTGAATCTTCGTCAAGGACACAGTACTCTTTTATTTGCCTGCTGGACATCCTGGCATTGCACAATATGCCGCTTTTGAATCTGCCAAGCTGGATATCCCTTGCCCTGTCTACGCGTGTCTTTATCGCCTCCGATGTTTCCCCGCCGGATTCCTTCGATAGATCTTTATACCTTATGGATGGCACCTCCATGTGGATATCGATCCTGTCAAGCAAGGGGCCGGATATCCTGGCTCTGTATTGCCTTATCTGGCGGGGAGTGCATGTACACTGTCTTCTGGTGTCTGTGAAATATCCGCATGGGCATGGGTTCATGGCGGCCACAAGCATGAATCTGGCAGGGTAGGTTGCTGATGCTGAAGCCCTCGATACTGTGACAGTGCCGCTTTCAAGTGGTTGTCTCAATACCTCCAGCACATTTCTCTTGAATTCCGGCAGCTCGTCGAGGAAGAGGACGCCGTTATCGGCGAGGCTTATCTCTCCGGGTCTTGGAATTCTTCCTCCACCCACAAGGCCCGCGTCGGATATGGAGTGGTGAGGCGCGCGAAATGGTCTCACGGCGAGGAGAGAATCTTTTTTGCTGAGCAGTCCGGCTACGGAATGAATCTTTGTGGTCTCGATGGCTTCTTCAAGCGAAAGGTCCGGCAGGATCGTCAGGAGGCGCTGAGCCAGCATGGTCTTGCCGGAGCCGGGCGGCCCGATCATTATTATGTTGTGCCCTCCGCTGGCAGCCACCTCCATGGCCCTTTTAGCCTGATTCTGACCATTCACTTCGCTGAAATCGAAGGGGTAGTGGAGGTGCCGGGAGAACAGCTCGGCTATGTTTGTCACCATGGGTTGAATTTCTTTTGTTCCGTTAAGGAATTCAACCACATCATGCAGATAATCAACGGCGATTACATCTAACCCTTCGACCATTGCGGCTTCCCCGGCATTTTCCCTTGGAAGCACGATCCCTTTCAATCCCGATTTTGCCGCCTGAATACCGGCCGGGAGTGCCCCGTGAATGCCTTTGACGCCTCCATCCAGTGACAATTCGCCGGTAAACATGTATTCGGTGAGCCGATCCTTTTCTATTATGCCCTGTGCCGACAGGATGCCCACAGCTATCGGAAGATCAAAACCTGTCCCTTCTTTCTTGATATCCGCCGGGGCGAGATTTATGGTCACTCTGTTTCTGGGGAACCTGTAGCCGGAATTCTTTATGGCGGATTTGATCCTGTCTTTGCTCTCCCTCACGGATGCATCGGGGAGGCCTACTGTGGAGAACTGCGGTAATCCTCTGGATACATCCACCTCCACATCAACCGGGTAGGAATCTATACCAATTATGGCGCTGCTCGTTGTCTTGACAATCAAACCGGATGCCTCGCAGGAATATTTCCAAGACTGTTCTTTTCTGACCTCGTTGATGCTATTGGATGAAGATGGTTATGGCAAGGATTTTTTATGAATGTGTTGTCTGAGTTGTTGTGCTACACATTATTCTACATTATAATCTCGACTAGTCAGGATTATGGAGCTTTTTCCGAATCCACCAGCGTAGATGCCTGAAAAAAATCAGACAGTCAGGAGCCGCTTTTTTATGAAACTTTCATTGCCACGCAGCAAGACGAAGCTTATCTGTACGATTGGCCCGTCGTCTCATTCCGAAAATGTTCTAAGGGGTATGCTGGAAAGCGGTATGAGTATCGCCCGTCTCAATTTTTCCCATGGGACACCTGAAGATCACAAAAAAGATATAGAGCTTATCCGCTCAATCGCAGGGGGTATTAACCGGATGGTGCCGATCCTTGTCGATCTCCCGGGACCTAAAATAAGGGTGGGCATCCTCGAAAATGGAGCAGTTTTTCTCGAAAGGGGGAGTGTCGTAACACTTACGACGGAGAAGATCCACGGAACAGGAAATATTATACCGGTGACCTACAGGAGGCTTACCGAAAGTGTTCATCCTCAGAGTGTAATCTATCTCAACGATGGATTTATCGAACTTGAGGTCATCGAGGCAGGGAAAAGCGAAGTTGCCTGCAGGGTAACCTCGGGAGGCCAGCTGCTTTCAGGAAAGGGTTTGAATCTTCCGGGCGCGCGCCTCTTTGCAAGCTCTCCGACAAAAAGAGACCTTGAACTGATGGGATTGGCCCTCGATGAGGGGATAGACACTTTTGGCATCTCTTTTGTCGAGTCGGCGGAGGCGATTGAGCGTACAAGAGAGTTCGCCCGGAAAAAGGGCAAAGATATATATATAGTGGCCAAGATTGAGAGGGCCGGCGCTGTGGACAATATAAACAGTATCCTGCAGGCGGCTGACGCCATCATGATTGCGAGAGGAGACCTCGGGGTCGAAGTGCCGATTGAAGAGGTTCCAGCGCTGCAGAAAGAACTGATAATGAAGGCAAACATGGCAAGCCGTCCCGTTATTACGGCAACACAGATGCTTGAATCTATGGTGGAAAACACAAGACCCACACGGGCCGAGGCCACCGATGTGGCCAATGCCATCCTTGATGGGACAGATGCCGTCATGCTCTCCGAAGAGACGGCGATAGGAAAATATCCTGTCGAGACGGTTTCAATGATGGCGCGTATTGCCGCTGTCACCGAAACCAGGCGAAGGACCATCAGGTCTTCAGCCTTTATCCGGAATCTCCTGCATGAAGATCTCCGCAAAGGACAAATTACTGTGCCCGATATGATATCTCTCAACGTCTCTGAAACAGCAAGTGCGCTGAATGCGAAGTTCATAATAACCCCGACAGAAACAGGGGCAACGGCACGGCGTATCGCCCGGTTCAAGCCGGAAGGCTGGATCATAGCCTCCAACCCCAAAAAGAGTATATGTGATTTTCTCTTCTTTTCCTATGGAGTTCATCCCACCGTTATGGAAACGGCTCACACCGGGTGGTGTGACAGTATCCTCGGTAAACTGAAAGAGAAGAAGCTCGCCCAAAGGGGCGAATATGTAATCATGACGGAAGGCAGATTTTCAAAAGGGGAAGGAAGTACCGATTCTCTGTCCATCATCACTGTCTGATGCCGTCCTTTCCATGAGGGCGGATTTGTGATGGGCTGTCTGACGGGAATTAGCCGTTCATCGGTTGGATACTATTTTCAGAAGGGGTATCGGATTACAGGTCGCTCTGCTTTTTGAGGGCCTTCGCCTCTTTCTTTTTCTGTTTTACCAGCGTCTTAGTCAGCTTTTTGTCATGCTTGGCCTGCTCTTCCGGGGACATTGCAGCAGGGGGTGGTTCTTCCATTCGGGGGGCGTCTTCGATACGTCTACTGCTGGTGATGGGCGGTGTTTCTTCGCTTGTGGGAGACGAGCCCTCTCTTTTTAGACGGGCTTTTTCCATCAGGTCTTTGGCGAGACTTTTGCCGAACTGCCCGATGAAACCGGCCAGCAGAACGATCAACACCCATTTGGCGATCCTGAGATAATCGAGGTCAGGCATTAATGTGCCCCTCCTTCGGTGTGCTCAAAAACCGGTCTATGATCAGGTGCGCGATTCCCTGTGCGTCATCGATGTCGAGGCAGGGGACATTGATCTCCATCGGTACATCGCTGGCGACGGCAAACAGGTTGTCTTCTTTTGAACAAAGCATCTCCCGTTTCAGGACGGAGCGGAAGACCTCTATCTTCGGGCACGGGTTCCCCTTGAATCCTTCCGAGAGGACAATATCGACATCATGAATGTACTGATCTCTCACCTCCGCGATATCGAGGTCTCTCTCGGGCTTCTCAATAACGGCAATCTGTTCGGGGGATGACATAACGGTCATTCGCGCACCCGCCTTCCTGTGGCGCCAGCTGTCCTTTCCCTCTCGGTCGATATCGAAGCCACGGTGGCTGTGTTTGATTGTTGCTACACGCCAGCCCTTTCGTGTCAGTTCCGGTATTATCTTTTCGATCAATGTGGTCTTACCGGAACCCGATTTACCTACAAAAGATACTACAGGAATCATGTTTCTGTTTCCTCCGGACGCTTTACGCGTTTAATTTTCCTGTCTATAAATCGAAGGAAAGGGCGCATATTCGGCGTGCCGCCACCCTCCGATATAATCTGCATGATCTTGTGAGGATCCAGTATCGCGGAGCCGCCGAGATGTGTTACCGGAGTCTCAGCGAATGCCTCACCGAACATGGGTGTGGAGGGTCCCATTATTGTTACGTGTCTTGGATTTGCGAGCCCGTTGAGAACTTCCTCGATGGTATTATTCAGAAGCGAGGTAGCGGTAATGATTGCTACACTGCATTCCCCGAGAATGTTGTCTATCTCTTCCCTGCCCGGGATTTCCATGCGATTCGGATCTTTTTCGATAATGTGAAGATTTGCCCCCGTTTTCTTTATTCGTTCCACAAGGGGGCCAAAATATCCCACCATGGCCACACTGTCCGCGGAGGACAGGTTCATCAGATCTATGGAATCCCTTTCCGGTTCTTCGGCAATATCGGGGCAGATTATCGCGTTTGCCGTGGCCAGACCCAGCGCCTTTTCCAGGGGGTTTCTGCCACTGACGAGAAGGTCTAAAAGTTTTGAAGCCTCAGATCCTGCCAGTGTTCCTGCTTTGTTGAAGGTTTCACATCCGGGTGGCAGCTCATTCCTCAGCAGGGCGGAGAGTCCCGGCCTGCCCCCCTCCAGCAGCACCCCGACATAGCCCAGACCGATTCTTGCCTCTTTCACACAAAGTTTTTTGCTCCTGCTGTACAGGTGCTCATGGATATGCCGGGATATGTCACCCATCTTTATCATTTTGCTGTCCTTCCGATATAGGTCGTTTGGATAAAGATTTTTATACCTCGCCGACAATATGTGCCGGGCAAGAACCTGGTGACATCGTATTATAGTGTCAGATCATCTGCAATCATTAAAAATAAAAAGGGAATAACCCCTAAAGAGCTATTCCCTTTTACTAACCGGTATTATTTCTTATTCTATTATTCTATAGGGTAGTCTGCCTTTAACCATGCCTTCCAGCCACCAGCCATACTTTCCACATTTGTATATCCCATTTTTACCAATGTACAAGTGCTGAGGCAGGAACGGTCACCTGAAATACAATAGCAGATTATGGCGGTATTTTTATTGGGGATTTTTTTTGTTACTTTAAATTCCAGGAGGCCACGTGGAATATTTACTGCTTTTGGCAGGTGACCTTTTTTGAACTCTTTGGCTGTTCTCACATCAACAATAAGCACCTTCCCTGAATCTATCGCTGCCTTGGCATCTACAACCGAGATTTCTTTTATCGTTTTCTTGGCTTCCTTTACAAAATCCTTGGAAGTCATACCTGCCAGACAGTAAGAGGATAATGAAAGGGTAAAAAGTAAAACAAAGAAAATAACCAAACTCTTTTTAACGAACATATGTTTACGCATAACGATTCTACCTCCGAAAATTTTTATACTCAGTATTGAGTACAATTTTTAGAGAATGACATATTCTTTGAAGAGAAGTCAATCATATTTTCTGATGGGATTTTTTTAAAATAGAGACCGAAAAAGCCAGACTGTCTAATATAACCATTGATAAGATTTAGTAATTTTGTTACGTTACTTAAAAAATTAAGGGTTTAATACCGCTGATTTACTGTCTTACTTCTTGACTCCATTCTCCAACCTGTAGTAAAAAGACCCTTCTTTCCCATTTCGGGATTACTTATATGATTAAAAAATTACATAAATTATTTTCCTCTGTAAAACTCGCCATCTTTTTATTCCTTTTTCTGGCAGCTACTTCTATCCTGGGTACAATAATCCAGCAGGGCCTGTCTATGGAAAGGTATAAAGCTCTCTACAGTCCCGGTGTATTCTCTGTCTTAAAACTTTTCAATATATTCAACATGTACCATTCATGGTGGTTTACGACTCTTCTAATCCTGTTATCAATAAATATTATTGTATGTACATTTAAACAGGTTCCCCGCATTATTAGACTGATTTCTCCGGAAAAAAAAGAGGTTGATGACAGCATATTCAAATCATCGCAGATTCGGAAAACATTCCAGAGTCAGAAAAGGCTGTCAGATATTGAGCGGCAAGCGGAGATAATCATAAAATCTCTCGTTGGGACCCCTGTAAAAATGGTCAGAGATGATGCCATCTATTTTCAGGCGGAAAAGGGAAAGTATTCAAGACTGGGGATGATCTTTGTTCATATCAGCATTCTTCTGATACTGGCTGGCGGATTGACAGGGACCATCCTGGGGTTTAACGGTCAGATGAATATTGTTGAGGGGGAGAAATCTGATACAGTCACACTGTTTGGAGGAGAAGGAACGAAAAAACTCGATTTTGACGTTCGCTGCGATGACTTCACTGTCGAATTCTATGAAACAGGCATGCCGAAAGAATACAAAACCGATTTAACAATAATGAATGATGGAAAGAAAGTTGTCTCAGGAACAATTAGAGTGAACCATCCCTTTATTTATCAGGGACTGAAGTTTTGCCAGGCAACATATGGTATTGCAGGCGTGAGCGATTTTAAGGTCGTTACAAAAAACAACGGAACGGGAGACGAAACCGTTTTGAAACTGAACATGATGAAGAAAGTTTCTCTCCCGGGTAGCAATGCTTCCTTCGCAATAGCCAGATTTGTAACCGATCACGGTGGAATGGGTCCTGCGGTGCTGGGCGTTTTACTTGAACCGGGAAAGGCACACGACATATTCTGGATATTCCAAAATGGGCGCAATCTCAACCAGCAGCAAAAGGGTTATTTTGCCTTTACATTGCAGGATTTCAGCAGACTTTATTATACGGGTATTCAGGTCAGCAAAGATCCGGGGGTACCTCTTGTATGGATCGGATTCTGTCTCATTATGATGGGTTTCATATTGAGTCTGTTTTTCACCCACAAGAGGATATGGTTAAGGATTTCAGGTTCACAGGATAAATACGAAATTTCTATTGCCGCCAGCGTTAGTAAGAACAGGAAAAGCTTTGAAGAGCAACTGGCAGGACTAACCAGGGAGGCTGCAGTAGAGCAAACAAAATGAACGACACCTTTCTGATCAGTATAGTGACATTCATCTATTTTTCCGCTGCCTTTGTTTTTCTTATTTCTATCGTTTTCAATAAGAAATCTGTGGATAAATGGGCATTGATAATCACTGTCGCCGGATTAATACTCCAGACGTCGGCGATAATTATACGCTGGATTCATTCGTACCAGTTAGGCATAGGACACGCGCCTCTTTCAAATTTCTATGAGTCCCTGGTATTCTTTTCATGGTCGATTATTTTCGTTTATTTGATAATGAGAAAACGATATCAGAACAATCTCTTTGGTCTTCTCTCTGCTTTTTTCGCCTTTTTAATATTAGCGTATCCCTCCTTGTCCGGCAAGGTAAACTGCGCGATCCAACCCCTTATCCCCGCCCTTCAAAGCAACTGGCTGATAAGTCATGTTATCAGTTCTTTTCTCGCCTATGCCTGTTTTGCCATCGCGTTTGGAACGAGCGTTCTTTACCTGCTAAAGATCAAGATGAAACCAAGCATGCTTCCCGATGCACCCTTTTTAGACGAAGTAACCTACAAAATGATATCAATAGGTTTTGTATTGTTAACGCTGGGTATTATTACGGGGGCGGCGTGGGCTGACAGGGCATGGGGACGGTACTGGGGATGGGATCCGAAGGAAACATGGTCGCTCATTACGTGGCTGATTTATGGTGCTTTTCTTCATGCACGCCTTGCCAGGGGGTGGAGAGGCGTCAAGATGTCCCTGGTCTCAATAATCGGTTTTATTGCCGTTATTTTCACTTATCTCGGGGTTAACTATGTCCTTTCCGGTCTTCACAGCTATCTTTAATATGATGCTGGGGGAAATTTTTTCTGTGCAGTGTTTTTTGATGTTTGGTGTTGATTTTAATCAGCACAGTTTGTTATATGGTTACACAGTTTGAGTTTGCATCATTGGGTACAAAAAATAGACGACAACTGGAGTACATCAGGTATGAAGAACGTGTCGAAACTGTTTGTAATATTTGTTGCTGTTTTTATCTTTGTCTTAGTTAATGCAGCCACGTTTGTCAGTGCCGAAGAGAGTGGCTGTGTATCATGTCACACCAACCTGAAAAAGCTTCTTAAAATTACCTCGGCTATTGAGGCCTCAAAACCCAAGGTGGAAAAGCCTGCCGAATCAAAAGGCGAAGGGTGAGGCGGAGCTGTGGCTCCGTTGGAGCCATACGAAAAGGTGCAGATAGACACCGACTTCCTGGATGAAGATGAAGATGTGCACGGGCAGGTGTCCTGCGAAAAATGCCACGGCGGTAATCCTGAAAGTAACGATTATAAGACAGCTCACGAAGGAGTGGTAAGGGATCCTACGTATCCTGATCCTTCAAAGACCTGCGGCGAGTGCCATGCAATGGAGAATGAGAGTGGTCACCCGGAAATAGCAGGGAAAAGCAAGACCAGCTTTCATATGTCTCTTGCTCCTTTCAAAAATAAAATATATCTCAGGGCAAATCCGGATTCCTGTGTACGCGACAAGATTGACAATGCTATGGGGACAAATTGTTCGGCATGCCACAGCAGTTGCGGTCAGTGTCACGTCAGCCGCCCTGGATCCGTTGGTGGTGGATTCATCGATGGGCACCTTTTCCAGAAGACACCTCCTGTAGAGACGAACTGTACCTCATGTCACGGAAGCAGAGTCGGGCAAGAATTCCATGGAGAAAATGAGGGAATACCGGCTGACGTCCACCACACTGAGCATGGAATGGCTTGTAAAGCATGCCACACAGGCGATGAAATGCATGGAATCGGCATGGGTAAGGAGCCTTTCGACCGGTACGAAGTTGCAAACCGGGCAAAATGTGAAGACTGCCATAAAATGGCAGGCTCTGAAAAAACGGAAGCTGATAAGCAGGGTAAAGATCTTGTGCACCCAGACCATGCTATTCACCAGGGTAAGGTAAGCTGCCAGGTCTGCCATTCCATGCCATACAAAAACTGTTAAAGCTGTCATGTTGGCAAGAACGAATCGGGTGCACCTTATTTTGAAACAGCTCCCTCAAAAATGGATTTCAAGATAGGCCTGAATCCGAAGACTACTGAGAAGCGGCCGGAAAAATATGTGATCGTTCGCCATGTACCGGTAAACCCCGGCCTGTTTGATTTTTATGTCAAGGATGCCTTGACTAATATGGATGCGGCTCCTACCTGGAAATTTGCCACACCGCATAACATCCAGCTTAAGACTCCACAAAATGAAACCTGCCGTGCGTGTCATGGAAACAATAAACTCTTCCTGACAGAGAAAGATCTTGAGTCATGGGAAGTCAAAGCAAACAAAGATGTTGTTGTACCTCTTAAACCCGCTCCGTCCGTGAGACATAACTGGCTGGAACAGTCTGAACTTCACCTGAAAAAGGTGGATTGTCTGACGTGTCACGATCCTTCATTAAAATCTCCCATAAGAGATTGTCAGCAGTGTCACGCAAAAGACAGCATTCTTCTGACGAAAGCCGAAAGTGCTCCGGAATATTCTTTAACAAACTGGAACTTTACAAATAATGAGCTTATCGAAAAGGGCGATTATGTTGTGGGAAGCAACCGGATACCGGCCCTCGATGTTATTGGAATCCTGCTGTTAATTTTAACGTTTGCGGGATGTGCAATACACGGCATTCTAAGATTTATCAGCAGAAGGAGAAAATAATAAAATGTCCGAGAAAATTTACTTGCATCCAATCACCGAGCGTGTATGGCACTGGATACATGCCATCCTGGTTATATTATTAATATTATCCGGTACTCAGATACACTGGCCGGACAGTGCTAATCTCTTTGGAAGTTTTTCAAATGCCATATCTCTACATAACTGGGCGGGAATATTGCTGGCCTGTGATTTTTTCCTGTGGTTATTGTACAATTTGATCTCCAGACGTGTGTCGCATTATATTCTGAGAAAGGAAGATATACATCCGGGCATGATTGTGCAGGCTAAATTTTATGCCTATGACATTTTCAAGAACAGGCCCCACCCCTATTTTCCATCTGAGGACAACAAATTCAATCCATTGCAAAAAGCAACCTATTTCAGCTTCATGTTTTTCATGATGCCCCTTCTTCTCATAAGCGGCATCCTCTATATGTACCCATTTTATTTTTCATCATTTATCGCTTTTCTCGGCGGTTTAAAAGTCGTGGCCCTTTTCCATTACATTATGGCTATCATATTTACCGCCTTCTTCGTTGCTCATATCTATCTTGCCACTACGGGACATACGATCTTTGCCGATTTTATCTCTATGGTTACAGGATACGCCGAAAAGGAAGGGCATTAAAGGGCGATTCTCCGATTTACTTCTTACAAAATATATTTATAAAATAATCTTGACATTTCGTTGAGTGATTGTTAGGAGCTACCTCGTATGACCGCTGGTCATTTATAATATCATTCTCTCCGATCCGCTTTTTCTAAAGAACATATTCCATGAAGGGTGGACAATGGGTATGGCTGGAAACGGACATGCCTCCCATGTTTGGAAAGGGGACTGACTAAGTAATAATGTTCTTACCAAAATTTTTAAGGAAGGAGTGTATGCTATGGATGTTAGCAGAAGAGGTTTCTTAAAGATCTCCGGTACCGCGCTGATGGCGAGTGGAATCGGTATCAATCTGAAGCCGGTGACAGCTCACGCGCAGCCGCTGAAGATTAAATACGCTAAAGAGACCACAACGATCTGTCCTTACTGTGCAGTTGGATGCGGAATCATTGTATCCACCAGGGGCGGAAAAGTCATAAACACGGAGGGAGATCCTGATCATCCTGTAAACAGAGGTTCGCTTTGCACGAAGGGTGGGTCTATTTACCAGCTTTCGCAGAACAAAAATCGTCTCGACAAGCCGCTCTACAGGGCTCCTTATTCCGACAAGTGGGAAGAAAAATCCTGGGAATGGATGATAGACAGGATTGCCAGGAATGTAAAGAAGAGCAGAGATGACAGCTTTGAAAAAAGAGACAGCAAGGGACAGGTGGTCAACCGTACGAACGGCATAGCATCCGTCGGAAGTGCCGCCATGGATAATGAAGAATGTTTCATCTATCAAAAATTATTAAGGGGGTTAGGTCTGGTATATATTGAACACCAGGCCCGTATCTGACACTCCGCTACTGTTGCGGCTCTGGCAGAGTCGTTCGGACGCGGTGCGATGACCAATCACTGGATTGATATAGAGAATAGTGATTGTATCCTGATTATGGGAAGTAACGCGGCTTCCAACCACCCCATTTCATTTAAGTATGTTACAAAAGCCATGGATAAAGGCACAAAGATGATCAATGTGGATCCGAGATTTACGCAGACATCTTCAAAGGCCGACATCTATGCATCCCTGAGGTCAGGGAGTGACATAGCCTTCCTGGGCGGTATGATT
>Ga0222696_1000400_pt1 | contig 22319 bp, 14 predicted proteins | sample AntAcemetage1400_FD_179817 | JGI IMG/M metagenome (GOLD analysis project Ga0222696, IMG submission 179817) | Saline water microbial communities from Ace Lake, Antarctica - #1400 | ecosystem: Environmental > Aquatic > Non-marine Saline and Alkaline > Saline | place: Antarctica: Ace Lake... | reverse complement strand
ATGCAATCGGGCTCGCAACTTCTTCTATCCTATAATTATTCCAAAGCCCATTGCTTCCCCTAAAAGTTTTAACGCCGCTTTCAGCACTTATTCCGGCACCGGTTAAAATTACAATTCTTTTCATGTGTTTTTATTTTGGAAATTAGAAATTGGGGATTCTTTCTAATTTCCAATTTCATTCACTTATTAATCAATATTTAATGAGTAATTTTTATAAATCCATCAAAATTACATTATTTTTGATTAAAAATTTGTATTTTTATGGGCTAAAAAAAATTATTATAATTAAATAAAAAATATACTTATAAAACGTTTTAAATTAATAATATACAATGGAAAAAATACAATTAACACTTGACAACTTGAATGAAGTTTTTCCTGACGACTTCACACAAGAACAAATTGCAAAAGCAAAAACCCTGTTTCTAAAAAGATTAGCCGAGAAAGCGCATAAATTATATGGTGGAAAAATTCAAACCGTTCCAAAAGCACCGGTTCCGGGTTTCAATTGGTTTAATGTTTGGTACACACCGGGTGTTTCAAAAATTTCCACAACAATAAGAGATGATAATGATGCCTCTTTTCAATTATCAAACAGAGGGAATTTTGTAGCGGTAGTAAGTGATTCAACTCGTGTTCTCGGTGATGGCGATTGTACTCCTCCCGGCGGGCTTGGTGTGATGGAAGGAAAAGCCTTTTTGATGAAATATCTCGGCGGTGTTGATGGTGTAGCTCTTTGTGTTGACAGCACAAATGAAAAAGGTGAGAAAGACCCTGATAAAATTATTGAATTCGTTAAGATGGTTCAACCGAGTTTTGGTGCAATAAATCTTGAAGATATTTCTCAACCAAATTGTTATAAAGTTTTGGATACTTTACGTGAGGAATGTGATATACCTGTTTGGCACGATGATGCTCAAGGAACAGCTTGTGTAACTCTTGCCGGATTATTGAACGCCTTGAAACTTGTAAATAAAAAAATCTCAGAGGTTAAAATTGTAATGCTTGGAGCCGGGGCTTCAAATGCTACAATTGCAAGGTTGATTATTGCCGATGGTGCCGATCCTAAAAATATGACGATTTTTGACTCAAAAGGTTCACTCAATTCAGACAGAGAAGATATCAAAGCCGATAAACGTTTTTACCGTAAATGGGAACTTTGTGAAGCAACTAACCCTGACAAAATTGATGATTTTGCGGAAGCAATGAAAGGTGCAGATGTTTTGATAGCTCTATCAAAACCGGGGCCTGACACCGTAAAACCTGAGTGGATAAAAGCTATGGGCGAAAAGTCGATTGTTTTTACTTGTGCAAACCCTGTTCCTGAAATTTATCCTTATGCCGCCAAAGAAGCTGGTGCATATATCGTTGCAACAGGAAGAGGTGATTTCCCTAATCAGGTTAATAACTCACTTGGATTTCCAGGGATTTTAAAAGGTGCTTTAATGGTTAGAGCAAGAAAAATTACTGATAATATGGCAATTGCAGCTGCACATTCATTGGCCGATTATGCAGAGAAAAAAGGAATTAGCCCTGAAAATATCGTCCCGACTATGGATGATGCTGATGTATTCCCCGTTGAATCTGCTGATGTTGCAATGCAGGCAATTAAGGATGGCGTGGCCCGAATTGAAATGACTTGGGAAGAGGCCTACGAAATTGCCAGAAATGATATTAAATATTCAAGAGATATGACCAAGAAATTAACAGATGAAGGTTATATTAAAGCACCACCACAGGAGATGCTTCAAGAATCTCTTGACTGGGCTATAAATGAAGTTTCTTGATAAAGCTGAGATGGAATAATGGAGTGATGGAGTATTGGAATAGAAGCTCAAAAGGTTCTCAGAAATTTCCAACACTCCAATACTCCGGTACTCCGAAATTCCAGAATTTGCTTTGTAATTTATTTTACTAAAATTATACTAAATATTGTAATCAGAAATAAACTTTATGTACTCTTATATTAAAGGAAATATAGCAGAAAAAAACCCTACTTATATTGTTATTGATGTCAACGGAGTTGGTTATTTTATAAACATCTCTGTAAACACTTTTTCATTAATTAAAGATAAAGACAATTGTAAATTATTTATTCATTTTGTTGTGCGTGAGGATGCACAATTGTTATTCGGTTTTGCGAATCAGGAAGAACGCAAGTTATTTCGTCATTTATTATCTGTTTCCGGAATCGGTGCAACTACGGCTATACTTATTCTTTCTTCAATAGCAATAAATGAAATTATCGAAGCAATAATTTCTAAGAATGTTTCTGTTTTGCAATCGGTTAAGGGTATTGGTGCAAAATCAGCCCAAAGGATAATTATCGACCTGAAAGATAAGTTGGAAAAAGAAGGTGCTTTCACCGAAAATTTGGGAATAATACACAATACTAAAAAAGAAGAAGCGTTATCAGCATTAACAATGCTTGGTTTTAAGAAAAGTATTGCAGAAAGTACGATAAATAAAATATTAAAATTAAATATAAGCGAAGAAGAAATTAGTGTTGAGCAATTAATAAAAGAAGCATTAAAAGTATTATAATCTAATTTCAAATCGTTACTATTACGATATTTTTAATAAATAATTTAATAACTTAAAAATCAGGTAAAAACTCAAATATTTTCTTTGAAGCGGATTATTAAACATTTCCTAAAATTTACAGTCGTATTTTTCCTGTCTTTCACAGTCTTGGGAACACCGATAAGCGTTGGAACATCTTTCGATTCCGATTATTTATTAATGCCCCCCGACACAACACTCAGAAGTGATACAACAGCAGTTGATTTAATTTATCCGTTTAATAACGATGATGGAATTCCATTAACTGAGGAACAATCAAATCCGATTTTTTTTAATGACCCTCCTAATATTACAACAGAGGTTCAATACGACCCTCTTACAAATCGTTATATTTTAACAAAGAAAATTGGAAATTTAATTTACAGGCCACCTACATCAATGTCGTTTGATGAATATTTGAATTATGATATAAATAATTCATTAAAAAAGTATTGGAAAGAACGATCAAAAGCATCCGGCGCCGATAAGCGAACCGGAATTATTCCAGAAATTCATATAGGTGGGGCAGCTTTTGAGAAAATTTTTGGTAGCAACACTATTGATATTCGGCCAAATGGTTCTGCCGAGTTATCATTTGGTATCAGAGGAAATTCAAATGATGACCCGAATAAGAATGTTCGCCAACGCCGTCAGATCAATTTCGATTTCAAGGAAACAATTCAAATGAATGTTATCGCCAAAATTGGTGATAAAATTGAATTTAAAACAAATTACAATACTGAGGCAACTTTTGATTTTGAAAATAAACTTCAATTAAAATACGAAGGAAAAGAAGATGAAATTATTAAATTAATTGAAGCCGGTGATGTAACTTTACCTCTAAATTCGACTCTTATTACAGGAGCACACAGCCTCTTCGGAATAAAAACAAAATTGCAATTCGGGAAGGCAACCGTAACAACTGTTTTTTCGCAGCAAAAAGGCGAATCCTCAAATATTACGGTACAAGGTGGAGCACAAACAAGTGAATTTGAATTAAAAGCAAGCGATTATGAGGAAAATAAGCATTTCTTTTTAGCTCAATATTTTCGTGATCATTATGAAGGTGCTTTAGCAAAACTTCCAATTGTTTCCTCTGCCGTAAATATTACTAAATTAGAAGTTTGGGTTACGAACATCGGTGCAGCAGTAACCGAAAATCGAAACATTGTGGCACTTATGGACCTTGGTGAAAACGATCCTTATAATAAAGGCCAAATTTCCCCGATTGTCGGAAATGTTTTACCTTCAAATAACTCAAATAATTTAGTTTCCAAATTGGATACAAGTCAAATTAGAAATATAAACACAGTTACCAATTATTTAAAAGGAAGCTTTAATTTTACTCCTGGTCAGGATTTTGAAAAAGTCGAAAGTGCCAGAAAATTATCTGCCTCTGAATATTCATATAATAAAAAACTGGGATTTATTTCGTTGCATTCAGGAATTAATTCCGATCAAACATTAGCCGTATCTTTTCAATATACGGTAATTGGTTATGATACGGTTTTTCAGGTTGGTGAGTTTTCAGATCAGGGTATTGTCGCTCCCAATTGCCTAATGGTTAAGTTGCTGAAAAGCACTTCATTGAATACAAGAATTCCAATGTGGGATTTAATGATGAAAAATGTTTATTCAATGGGTGCTTATCAGGTTAATAGCGATGGTTTTATTTTAAATATTTTATATTCGGGAAATGATAACGGAGTTCCAACAGGTTATCTTACTGAAGGGCCGGAAGGAGTTAGGGGTGTTCCTTTGATAAGAGTTCTCAACTTTGATAACCTTGACCCACAATTGAATCCTCCACCCGATGGAATTTTTGATTTTCTTAATAATGCAGCAACAAACGGTGGTACAATTCAAGCATCAAACGGAAGGGTTTATTTTACTATGCTTGAGCCTTTTGGAAGTTATTTACGAAAGAAACTTAAGGATCCTGATCTTTCCGAAAAATATTGTTTCGACTCACTTTATACGATGACAAAAACTGGGGCTGAACAATTCCCCGATAAAAATAAATTTTTGATTGAGGGTTTTTATAAATCCTCGGCCGGCTCTGAGATTTCTTTAAATGCCTTAAATGTTCCTCAGGGATCGGTTGTTGTTTCTGCCGGTGGCCGACCTTTGACTGAAAATGTTGACTATACGGTTGATTACACATTAGGCCGTGTTCGAATAATTAATGAAGGAATTCTGAATTCGGGTGCACCTATAAATATTTCAATGGAAAGTACCTCTTTCTTTAATATTCAAACTAAAAGATTGATGGGTACTCACCTTGACTATAAATTTGATGATAATTTTGTTGTGGGTGCAACAATTTTAAATTTAACGGAAAAACCTTTAACACAAAAAGTTATTTACGGCGATGACCCGATATCGAATACTATTTGGGGATTTAATTTCTCCTATCAAACCGAATCACGTTTCATTACTAAAATGATTGATAAGTTGCCGTTTCTTACTACAAAAGCACCTTCAAGAATTTCGATTGATGGTGAATTTGCTCACTTTATTCCGGGGCATTCAAAAATAATTGGTAAAACCGGAACAACTTATGTTGATGATTTTGAGGGAAGTAAATCAACACTTGATTTAACATCAATTTATAATTGGTTTATGGCAAGTACACCGCAATACCAAACAACTCCCGATATGTTTCCTGAAGCTAAAGCCGGTACAGGTTTGGATTATGGAATAAATCGTGCTTTGTTTTCGTGGTACGTAATCGATCCTTTGTTTTATGATAAACGTGGAAACTTAAGGCCACCGAATGTTGATAAAAATGAAATTTCAAATAATTATGTTCGTCAGGTTTTAGAAAATGAATTATTCCCTGACAAAGATATTCCAAATGGAATTCCGACTAATATACCCATTCTAAACCTTGCTTTTTATCCCAACGAAAGAGGTGCGAATAACTATGATGTAAACGCATCACCCTATTCGCAAGGTATTGATGAAAACGGGAAATTAATTGACCCTGAATCGCGTTGGGGAGGTATAATGCGACGATTTGATAATACTGATTTTGAAGCTGCAAACTACGAATATATTGAGTTTTGGATGATGGATCCCTTTATGGAAGATTCAACTAATTCAGGACAATTATATTTTAACCTTGGAGATGTTTCAGAAGATATTTTGCGTGATTCACGTAAAGCTTATGAAAATGGCTTACCAACAACCGACTTGGTTGAAAATGTCGATAGTACTGAATGGGGAAGAGTTCCTAATCTGCAGGCATTAACTCATAGTTTTAGCGATATTGAAGATTCAAGAATTTATCAAGATATAGGTTATGATGGACTTTCGACTTTTGATGAAAGAATTTACTATGACAATTATCTTCAAAAAATTCAAAATGAATATGGTGTTGCTTCTCTTGCTTATGCTTTGGCAAATGCAGATCCTTCATCAGATAATTATCATTATTTCAGGGGAGCCGATTATGATGAAAATAATTTATATCGAAGTATTTTAGAAAGATATAAGAAGTTTAACGGTACTGAAGGAAATTCACCTACCGATGCAATCAATCCCGAAGATTACCCGACTGCTGCTACAAACGACCCTAATGTTGAAGATATTAATAATGATAATACTTTAAGCGAAGCTGAAAGGTATTTCCAATATAGAGTGAACTTCGATCCTTCACACATGAAGGTTGGAGAAAATTATATTACCGATGTCAGACATATTGAATCGGTTCCGTTAGCAAACCAAAAAATTGGAAAAGTTACATGGTATCAGTTTAAAATCCCAATACGCGACCCGGATAAAATTATTGGAAATATTCAGGATTTTAAGTCAATTCGTTTTTTAAGAATGTTTTTCAAAAATTTTAAAAGGCCTGTTGTATGCCGTTTTGCGACCTTAGACCTTGTTAGAGGTGAATGGAGAAAATATAATGAACAATTACTTTCACAAGGCGAATACATTGTTGATAATCAAACCAATCAGACCATATTTGACGTTTCTGCTGTAAATATTGAAGAAAACGGAGAAAGATACCCCATACCTTATATGATTCCTCCCGGAATTGAAAGAGAAAGAAACCTTGGTACCACAAGCTCTATACAATTGAATGAACAGGCGATGTCCATTAAAGTTTGTGATCTCGTTGACGGTGATGCACGCGGGGTTTATAAAACAACCGATTTTGATTTCAGGCAGTATAAATTTTTAAAAATGTTTGCTCATGCTGAAAAATCTTTTAAAAATGAACAAATAAAATATGGTGATCTTACGGTTTTCATTCGAATCGGCTCTGATTTTACTCAGAATTATTATGAATATGAAGTTCCATTGACTTTTACTCCCTGGGGGGTTGGAAAGGATAGGGAAGCAATTTGGCCCGAAGGCAATATATTTGATATTGAGCTTCAGAAATTGATCGAAGTAAAAAAATATCGTAATTTAGCAATGAGAGAGCCGGGATCGCATATTACTATTTCTGATGAGTTTATTCAATATGACGGAGAAAATAAAATTACTGTGGTAGGTATGCCGAGTATTAGTGATGTTGGTGCCATTATGATTGGAGTTCGTAATCCTAAAAAACGTACCCTCGTTGACGATGACGACGGGCATTCAAAATGTGCTGAAATTTGGGTTAATGAATTACGATTGACCGGATTTAATAAAAAAGGCGGCTGGGCTGCTACTGCACGAATTAGTGCCGATTTGGCCGATCTCGGTAATGTTACAATATCAGGAATGCATAGTACTGCCGGTTTCGGAGCCCTTAATATGAAACTTAATGAAACTCAAAAAGAAACAATCACTCAATTTGATATTTCAACGAATTTGGAACTGGGAAAATTCTTGCCTGAAAAGTCAGGAATCAGAGTTCCATTGCATTTCGATTATTCCGAAGGGCGAATTACACCTGAATATAATCCCTTAGACCCTGATGTGAAATTGAAAGATGAACTTAATACCTACGAAACCAAAGCAGAAAAAGATTCCGTCTTATCGAAGGTTCAGGATTATACGCAACGAAAGAATATAAACTTTATTAATGTAAGAAAAGATAAAGTCGGCGGTTCGTCAAGTAAGCCACATTTTTATGATATAGAAAATTTCGACTTCTCATATTCTTATTCTGAAATTTTTAACCGAAATATTGATATTTCGTATAATTTGAAAAAGATAAACAGGGGAGGTTTTGGCTATACTCACACCACACAACCTAAGCTTGTTAAACCTTTTGAGAAAATAAAATTCCTTAAAAGTTCCTGGTTGAAACTAATAAAGGATTTTAATTTCTATTTTGAACCTAAAATGCTTTCTTTCAGAACCGAAATGAACAGAGAATTTAGCAGACAACTCATTAGAAATAAGAGTAATGCTCTTATTATAATTGAACCGACTTTTGTTAAAAAATGGGATTGGACAAGGGTTTATGATATGAAATTTGATTTGTCAAAATCATTAAGCCTTGATTTTTCTGCAAATGTAAATGCTTATATTAGTGAACCTTATAATTATAGAACAAAGGGTGAAATTGGTTACAAGGAATACAGAGATTCGGTTGTTAACGAAATTTTAGGATTTGGAACGTTGAATCATTATACACAAAATCTTGCATTAAATTATAAAATACCGATTGATAAACTACCATTACTTGAATGGATTACGTCAACTGCGAGATATCAGTCCGGATATCATTGGACTGCTTCACCGCGATCAATTCAGGATGAACTTGGTAACCAAATTGAAAATTCAAATACCATACAATTAAGTGGGAATTTTACTCTCGATAAATTATATAATAAAGTTGGCTTTTTAAAGAAAATTAACAAAGGTGGTGGAGGTTCCAGAAGTGGCGGCGGCAGGCGGATGCAAAGTATGCCAACCCCGGAAAAAGAGAAGGATACAACTAAAGCCCCGAAAGTAAACTATTTAAAAATTATTGGAAATACTTTCCTGAGAGTTTTAATGGGTGTGAAAAATGCTTCGATTACTTATTCCGAAAGCAATGGTATTTTCTTACCCGGTTTTATTCCTGAGCCAAATGCACTCGGTAATAATTGGGGCTCCAATGCTCCGGGATTGGGATTTATTTTTGGTAGCCAAAGTGATGATTTTAGGTATAATGCTGCAAGAAATAACTGGATAACAGCCGATTCAAATTTAAATACTGCCTATTTTAAAAAGCATACAAATACACTTAATGTCCGTGTTGCAATTGAACCTTTCCCTGATTTAAAAATCGAATTAACTGCCGACCGCTCATTTTCTAAAAATCATCAAGAATATTTTAAATATGACAGGGCTCTTGAAGAATTTAAATCTTTTTCTCCAACCGAGAGTGGAAGTTTCTCAATATCAACTATTACTTGGGGTACAGCCTTTGCTAAAAATGCAAGTGACAATACTTCGGAAACTTTTGAGAATCTGAAAAAATACCGACTGCAAATTGCTACACGTCTGGCAAAAAATAATCCAAACTGGAATGGCCTAGATGTTGACTCAGCAGGTTTTCCTGAAGGTTATGGGCCTACTTCACAAGATGTTTTAATTCCATCATTTGTAGCTGCATATCGAGGAAAACCGGCAGGAAATGCATCCATTGAGCAATTCCCTAAAATACCTTTACCAAATTGGAGAATAACTTATAACGGTTTATCTCAAATTGAATTTTTTAAGAAATATATTAGAAGCATTTCTATTTCACATGCCTATCGTTCTACTTATTCAATTGGTAGTTTTATTTCGCAAATTAATTATGGGAATTTAGATGAGTCCCCTATAAATAAGGATGATATCGGCGATTATTTCCCAAAATATGACATTAGTCAAATATCAATTTCAGAGCAATTCAGTCCATTATTTAATATTGATATTACGTGGAATAATAATTTAATGACAAAATTTGAATTGAAAAAATCACGAAATCTCGGCTTAAGTTTTGTAAACAATCAATTGACTGAAGTAACAAGTAATGAAGTTGTTATTGGTGCAGGTTATCGTTTTAAAAACGTAAAATTCGGAATCAAATCTTCGGGAGGCAGCGGTAGTAGAAGCAATGTAAGTAGCGATTTAAACCTTAAATTCGATTTTTCAATCAGAAGTAATAAAACTGTTTTGAGAAGAATTGATGAAGACATTGATCAAGTTTCAGCCGGACAAAAAATTCTAACAATTGGTACTACTGCTGATTATGCCATTAGCCAGAGTTTTAATGTTCGACTTTATTTTGATAAAGTTATTAATAAACCATTTGTTGCTTCTAATTTCAGAACTTCAATTACGAATGCCGGTGTTAGTTTGAGATTTACGCTTAATCAGTAACATTTGGGAAAATTGTTAAATTGTTACATTGTTGAGATCTAACAATAAAATCATTCAACAAGCCCTTTTTCAACTTAAATTTTCATCCAGCAACTTGGTAGTATTCGGTTTCTGCTGAAGTATCTTTTATTTCGGCTTTAAAAAAAAGTTTTTTTTCATTTTTTTTTATTATTATTGCAAACAGAATGATTAGTGGTGTGAAATTCCTTAATAAAAATACTACACTTAATAAAAGTAAAAATTTTTCATTGCTCTTCAAGCTATAAATCGACTGTCTAATAGTCAACTCATGAAATTATTACCAAACATCCTTATTGTAGATGATCTACCGGAAAACCTCTTTTTTCTAAGGAAAGTCTTACGAAATGAAAAAATCAACCTGATCGAGGCCCTTTCCGGAGAGGAAGCGTTGATAAAAACCAAAGGGATTGAACTTGCCATGGCAATCATTGATGTTCGGATGCCCCGGATGAATGGGTATCAACTTGCTGAGAAGATGAATGATGAGAGGAATATTGATAGAATCCCCATTATTTTCGCCACGGCAAACTGTATTGATGCAAAAGAGATGGAAAAGGGATATTTTTCAGGTGCAGTCGATTATATAGTTAAACCTATCAGTGTCCACATTCTATTATGCAAAATAAAAGTATTTATTGACCTTTTTAATCAGAAGCAAACAATTATCCATAATGCTGCGATTTTAAAAAAATCATCCGGGAAATTAAACGTGGCACATGCGTCTTTAAAAAAGAGTGAGGAAAAATACCGAAATTACGTAGATAATGCCCCTGATGGTATTTTTGTTGCCGATGAAACCGGAAGATACGTTGAGGTAAATAAAGCAGCATGCAGGATAACAGGATATTCAAAAGAAGAACTTTTAAAAATGTCGATTTCAGATGTACTACCGGAAGAATCGCTTGAAGATGGCTTGGCTCTTTTCAGAAAAATGGTTAAAGCCGGCACATCAAAAGACGAATTGATGTTCAAACATAAAAACGGAACTACACGATGGTGGATCTTAGAAGCCGTTAAACTTTCGGAAACACGATTTCTTGGTTTTACAAAAGACATCACCGTGAAAAAGATGGCAGAGCAGGCACTGAAGGTAAGCGAGGAAAAATATAAGACTATGTTAAATGCTTCTCCCGACGGTATTATGATAATCGATCTGAAAGGAATCATCGCTGAAGCTTCAGAAATAGGACTTGAGTTATTGGGAGTTGAAAACAGGAACGAACTAATCGGAAAACATTTTTTCAAGTATGTGCCAACAGATGAAAAAATAATCATTGAGGAGGCCATTCAAAAAACATTAAACGAAGGAATCGAACAAAACGTTGAGTTGAAAATTAGAAAGAAAAACCAATCTTTGTTTTTAAGCGAAATCAGTTTCACTTTAATCCAGAGCCCTGATGCGACGCTTTTTTCATTCATGATTACGATCCGTGATATTTCCCAGCGGAAAAAAATGGAAAAAATGCAAATCCATGCCGATCGGATGGCCAATCTGGGAGAAATGGCCTCCGGCATTGCCCATGAAATTAATCAACCCTTAAATACCTTATCCCTTATTATTGACAATATTTTGTATGAGGCGGCCAAAGACGAAAATATTAAAAAAGAATATCTGAAAAAAAAGTCTGAAAAAATTTTTAAAAATATTACCCGGATCAAAAATATTATTGACCATATCAGGACTTTTTCGCGGATCAACGATGATTATATTCTGACAGGTTTCGACATTAATTCGAGCATCAATAATGCCGTGACTATGATATCGGAACAATTCAAACATCTAAACATCAATCTGGATCTTCAATTAGAAAGAAATCCTCCTCTGATTATTGGGAATACCTTTCAATTTGAACAAGTAATTCTTAACCTGCTGTCAAATGCCAGGGATGCCCTTCTTGAAAAGAAAAACATCAGGAAAGCGCATTTTGATATGCTCGTCGGTATTAGGTCGTTTAAAGAGAATCAATGTTTTCTTATTGAAATAACCGATAATGGCTCTGGCATCAGTGAAGAAGATATAGAGCACATAATTCTTCCATTTTATACTACCAAGGATACAGGAAAGGGTACAGGACTTGGATTGTCTATTTCATACCAGATTATTAAAGAAATGAATGGTACAATAGAAATAAGGAGCGACAAACATACGGGGACAACATTCAAAATAATTTTAAAGATTCAAAACAAAGAGTGAGTATGGAAAAACAAAATAAAATCAAGATACTGATCCTCGATGATGAAAAACAGTTTACAGAAGAATTGTATGAATTTTTTCAGAATTCAGGGTTTGAGTCATTTGAGGCAAATACAGAAATGGAGGCACAAAAAATATTAAACAATCATAAAATCGACCTCCTTATCCTTGATATACGCTTGCCGGGAGTAAATGGCCTTGATATTTTAAAAGATGTAAAAACCAAATTTCCTTCTATAGAGGTCATTATGGTATCTGCTCACGGCGATATGGATACTGTGATCAAAGCCATGAGGCTTGGGGCTTTCGATTACCTGCGTAAACCATTCAGACATATCGACATTCAGATTGCGATTGAGCGAACCCAAAAGTTTCTTCAACTCCAGCGAAAAATTACTCAAATGGAGGAAAAAAATTCGTTAATCTCGAAAGCACTAGAAGAAAAAATTGACCGTCAATTTATTGGTGTAAGCCCACAAATTCTTGAGGTATTTAATCAAGCCATCTCCGCTGCAAATTACCCCGATGTTAATGTACTAATTACTGGTGAAAGTGGAACAGGGAAAGAGAATATTGCCAGAATAATACACTATTCAAGTGTAAAAAAGGATCATATTTTTTGTGCGGTTAACAGTAGTGCCATAACCGATTCGCTCCTCGAAAGCGAATTTTTTGGCCATAAGAAGGGATCATTTACCGGGGCTATTAACGACAAAATGGGCTTTTTTGAAGTATGTAACCAGGGGACCTTGTTTTTGGATGAAATTGCCGACATGCCTTTAAACTTGCAGGCTAAGATTCTGCGAGCTACCGAAGAAAAGGTGATCACCAGAGTTGGGGACACAAATCCGATTTACACCGACTTCCGGATCATTTCAGCCACAAATCACGATATCGATAAGAATGTGAAGAAAAACAAATTCAGGCTCGACCTGTTTCATCGTCTTAATATCCTGCATATTCATATTCCTGCACTTAGAGAACGACCAGAAGATATCAAACCACTGCTGGTCCATTTTGTGGATTCCTACAAAACAAAATTTAACAAAGCCAATTTGCAGATTGAGAAAGAAGTTTTTAAAACACTGGCCGAATATGATTTCCCGGGAAATGTCAGGGAGTTGAGAAACATGACCGAAAGGGCGGTCATTCTTTGCAAAGACAATGTGCTAGGGATAAATGATTTCCCGATAAAACAGCAAAAAGATCCCGTGTCTGAAAGCCAGGTAGATTCCGTCAATCTTAAATCTAATGAGATTAATTTGATCCGAAAAGGATTACAAAACTGCAAATACAATCAGAAGGCAGCAGCCGATATGCTGGGAATAACCCGCGATGCCCTCATCCGAAAAATGAAAAAGTTTGAAATTACCGTTAGCAGAAGCGAAAAGTAATACCAATTGAATTTCTAAATTACTGATATATTTCCGCACTTGTGTGCGTTTTTTTTAATGAATTCAATTCCCAATCTACAAGCATTTCTACGGTTTCACGATTCCTAAAATTTAATTAATATATTTTGATTCTCTTATAGAGACCCTTAATCATGCTTTTCAGGTTATTCTTTAAACCCGAAATTTACTGGCACATTCTTTGGAATACCGCATATCACAATGAGGTAATCCTGTCTCTCAAATATTAAAGCACAGGAATTAATTAATATTAAATTTTATTAAAATGGCAGTAGAAAAAACAATTGGCTCATCAAGCCTCGTAGAAGTGATTGATAATTTGAGGGATATTGGATATGCTTAGAAATCTGTTTGTTAGTGTAAGAAAAATTTGAATTTAAAATAAATGAAAAAGATAACCATTTTATTATTATTGAGCTTAATTGGGATAACAATTTTATTCATAACATCATGTAAGGAAGATAGTGATGATCAAATAGATAAGGATCCTTTTAATAATGGTAGTTCTGAAAGAAATATGATAGTTGTTATGAGTGATTTTCATATGGGTGCAGATCTTGACTATGCAGAGATTAAAGAGAATCTCAAACCTCTTGAGGATATTTTGACTAAAATTAGAGTATCAGATAATGTAAAGGAGCTTGTTATTGCGGGAGATATGTTGGATGAGTGGTTTGTACCTGCGAATGTTGACACTTATAACGGAAAAGACCAGCGCGATTTTGTACAACGTATTGCAACAAGTAATAAAGGCGTTATAGATGCCTTAAATAGTATAATTCAAGATGGAACAATCTTAGTTACCTTTGTGCCTGGTAATCATGATTTGACAATTACAGCAGAAAATACTGACCTGATTTTACCAGGGATTAATCAGGCAAGGGATGAAGTTTTGGGTTTAGGTACATATACACCCGAAGATAATCCTGAAATAGCAATTGAACATGGGCATCGATACAATTTTTTCTGTGCTCCTGATCCACTTTCCAATCAAGATGTTGCCTCTGGTACAATATTGCCTCCTGGATATTTTTTTACAAGAATTGCTACACTCCATGTTGTACAAGAACTTCCTACTGGAGGAGGAGTAGTTGTTCCAATCACTCCAAATGTTTCGGGTGACCAAAGCCAAAATGATTTGTACAGATATTGGAGTATCTGGAATTATACCGCAAGTTATTTCACCATAGAGAATGATTTTGACGAAAAAATTATTACCACAAATATTGATGGATTTACTGGTAACTATTCAGTAAACGATTTGCTACCCTATCAAACATTACCAGGAGGATTGATAGATGTAAATCTCTATAAAGGAATTCAGGATAACTGGACAGAAAGGCAAGTGCGAAACAATGTTGCCGTTAACTTATCTGCAGAATACGCTATTTCTACTGTTCTGGATGCTACAGAATTAGATAATCAGGCAAAAACACAGTACTTTTTGAATCCAAATTCCAACAAGAGAATTGTCGTTTTTGGACATAGCCATGTTCCTATAATAACTACTTCTGATAATTACCAAGGGGAAAAATCAATTTATGCCAATAGTGGTACTTGGATTGATCATAATCCCAATCAGGAAACAAGAACTTTTGTAGTTATAACGCCACAGAATGAAGTCTCCTCTGAAACTTTTGTTAAACTATATAATTTCGAGAACGAAGTTATTACAGAAATGGCTACCGATTCATTAGAATTATAAGCATTGGAAAAGAATTTAAATATGATAGCTGATTAGTTTAGCATTAAATTTAATAAAAAAATAAATATAAAAACAAGAAATCTAAGCATTCTACTTTTTTGTACTGCATTAAAAATTGATTTAGAAAAACAACAAATCTTAAAGAATCGCTTCTTAGTGGATATAAGGAAAATCTAAATCCTGATACATTTGATGTGGTAAATAAAAATACATAACTTTAATATAAAAACAACAAAATATGTACATGTAAGTAGTTGTAGCTAATTATGAGATTATACAACATTAAAATTATTAAATGAAGAGAAGAAGTAATTATAATCTTTAGGATCAATTCCAAGTAGCTCTGTTATGAGCAGATTATTAACTAATATTAAATAACAAAATGATGAATTACACCAGTAAATTGAACACAAATTGTATGCTTGTTTTATTAATCGTACTATCAAGCATTATCTTTTATTCTTGCTCTAAAGAGAGTGATAATGAACCAGAATTAGAACCAGGACAAAGTCTAGGTATTGTTTCCATCCCTAATCTGCGAGACATGGGTGGTTACAAAACTGCAGATGGAGAAACTATTGCCAAAGGATTGGTATATCGTTCAAACCAACTCTACAACATTAGTGCAAATGATATGCTTTTGCTTGCAAAGCTCAATCTTAAAAATGACTTTGACTTGCGTACCTCTATAGAGCGAAATGACAAACCTGATGAGCTGCCTGTTGGTGTCAATAATGTTTGGCTGGATGTGTTGGCTGACGATCCAAGTTCTGGACCAGCAAATCTGATATCATTGTTAATGGATCCTCAACAAGCGAATATCGAACTTGGTGATGGCCAGGTTGAAGATTTGTTTAAAGTAGCTTACCGCCAGTTTATTTCTTTGCCAAGTGCAGAAATAGCATTCAGGGAATTATTTCTATCGCTTGGAGACGAAAATCAGTTGCCAGCACTTTTTCATTGTACGACTGGCAAGGATCGAACCGGATGGGCAGCAGCAGCCCTGTTAACCCTTGTTGGCGTGCCAAATGAAGTGGTTGTAGAGGATTACTTGCGCAGCAATGATTACATTCTCCCTATGTACAATACTCTTATCGAAGGATTTGTCGATGCAGGTGGATATCCTAACATTCCCGCAGCCATCCTTGGCGTGAAAGAAGAGTATCTCGATGCTGCATTTGACGAAATGCAGACAAAATATGGTAGCATCGAAAATTATTTTTCTGAAGGCTTAGACATAAGTGTTGACCAGCAGACTGCCTTGCGGAATTTGTACCTTAAGAACAAATAGATGGGTCGACTTGATAGAGAATTGGTAAAATAAAAACGAGCAAGACATACTCAATAAAAAGAAATAAGTTCGATATGAAAACTATTACTTTACTTACACAGCTCCGTAAATTCAGAAACGATTCAAAACTAAGTGCTCCAAAAGTACAAGAATTGTCTCATCAAAGATTTACATCTTTATTAGAAAAAACCTATCACTCTTCAAAGTTCTATCGCGATCTCTACAGTTCTCATGGGATTAAACCCAAAGACCTAAAAGATATTATTCCTACCGATCTTCCCATTTTAGATAAAGCAATGGTAATGGATAATTTTGATTCCCTGATCCCCGACCCATCCATTACCCGTAAATCGGTGGAGGAATTTCTAAGCCATGATACAAATCCACGAAATCGGTTCCGAAATAATACAGTTATTCACACATCTGGATCTACCGGGGTTCCTGGAATATTTTTATACTCCAAAGAGGAGTGAAGTTTTATTGCCGCCCTTGTGGTTGTCAGGATTTCCCAGCCTGTTTTTAATCCTTTCCACAAACTCCGACTGGCTTTTCTTGGAACTACAGGGGGGCATTTTGCAGGAGTCACACTCACTAGTGATGCACCAAAATTTCTATATAATACCCGGCTTTTTTCAAATCCAAAGGATATTCAAAACCTAATATCTGGCTTAAATGAATTTCAGCCTGATATCATTTCAGGATATGCAGGAACCATATACCAGTTGGCGCTGGCAAAAATGGATGGCCGCTTAAAAATAAAGCCAAATCGTTTGCAATCCTCAGGAGAGAAGTATTAACTGAGAATATGCGTCAGACCATTGAAAGTGCATTCCAGCAAGATGTGATTGATTTGTATGCCTCATCAGAATCCATTGTTTTGGGCATTCAAAAAAGAAGTAACGATCCCTTTCACCTCTTTAACGATTGGCATCACATCGAACTTATTGATGAAAATGATAATATAGTTCCAGAAGGTACTCCAGGCTCGTTATTAATCACTCCTCTCTACCGAACATTACAACCATTAATCCGATATCGCATGTCCGATACCATGGCAATTAAAACAACCGATCAGCCATTTATTACACTTAATCGGTTTTCAGGAAGAACAGAAGATACACTATTCTTTATGGATCCAAAAGGGATTAAACATACCATTCATCCATTCGAATTGGTAGAGTTTTTTGCTCCCGGATTACGGCAATTCCAGTTTGAGCAGACTTCTCCCAAATCCTTACTGCTTAGCATTTCTGTCCATAATGGTTATAGCGATACAAAACAGCTCGCAGAAAAAAAACTAAAGGACATTCTTGTGAAGACCAACATTGAAAAGTTTGTCTCTGCAAAAGTAGAGCTTGTCGAATCAATTAGTTTGAACCCCAAAACAGGGAAATTCAAACTCATTTTACCATATAGTAATTAGTATAAAAAAACAACTATGAATACAAGAAAATTCAAACAACACACCAATTTCCGACTGTTAGCCTTACTAATGGCATCGCTATTCCTAATCAGTAGCTGTAATAAAGATGATGATTCTGATAACACAAATCCTACAGAATCTTTAGAAGACTATATTGCTCAAAACAACCCTTTGATTACTGCTCACAGAGGGTTTGCAGAAGCAGCGCCGGAAAATACTATGAGTGCTTTCGAAGCGGCTTTAAATGCAGGTACGGATGCCTGTGAATTCGATGTTCACATGACTTTAGATGGTACATTAGTTGTTTTTCATGACGACACCATTGGTCGTACAACAAATGGCACAGGCAAACTTAGTGAATTAACTTATGACTATTTATCAACTTTGGATGCTGGAAGTTGGAAAGATCCCAAATTTGCGGGTGAAAAAATACCTACCTTAAAGCAAACATTGGACTATTTTAAGGCCAACAACATGGTGGCAGTACTTGAGATAAAAGTTGCAGATATTGTGGATGAAATTTTAGAAATGCTCTATGCTACAAAAATGGAAAAAAGAACCGTAATCATTAGTTTTGCAGAATCTGCTATCGCAAAAATAAAAATCGAAGAGCCAGAAGTTCCAGCTCTTTTGCTCCTCTATGGCTCCCCATATATGACAGGCACAACAGAAGATAAAGCGAATAACATCATGCTAAAAGCTTACGAAATTGGCACAGAATATGTCGATCCCTTTTCTTCTCAACTTGAGAAATTGGATACTGCACTACTGCCTGAAGTTGAAATATAATCTCTACAATAATCTGGATCCAGGTGAGCTTCCATTAGCATTAGATGCAGCAACCGTATCAGCATTACATGAAAAAGGCTACCTAATCGATGCCTGGACAGTGGATTCAGAAGAAAATATTCGAGATTTGGTTAAATTTAAAGTTGATTTTTTAACATCAAATTATCTTGAGCGTGCTATTAGAATAAAAAAAGAAGAGCTTAACAATTAAGTTATACAATTAGGTGTAATGGACAAAATTCAGGCTGTATTTTCATTCATTTTGGATTAGGAGTTTTTTATATATTATATTTGCTATATCAAGTTAAACGGAAGTAGGCTCTGCTGGAGAGCAACCTGCCAGAGATAAACTTGATGGCTGACAAAAAAGTCAAAAGAGGAGGAGCTCAAATTTGGGCTCCTTTTACTTTTTTTAGAAGCCAATATGCCTTCATAAACTCATCAGAATAATTCATTTTTTTTATTCAAAACCTTTGACTTGCTACAAATATAACTGAATCAGTGGCTACAGAAGTTTTCAGCCTCCTTTTTGTCCATTAAGCCGATATTTACAATTAGCAAAAACATATCAACCTACAATTACAAGAAATATTGTTTAGTATGTTAACTTTGCTAACCCCAGAATATAAGATTAGTACAACAAATGCTTGTAGGTTTTTTCGTGTTTAAAATAATTAAAAGATGACTTGCGATTTAGTTTTGCCAATAAGAGAAGAATTACTGAGTTCTGAATTTGGATGTTCAGTTGGTATTAATCGACCATGTATATCAATTCAGCCGCATGTACTGGAAATACGTTTCACAGCAGAGCTTTCCGGTCACAACCAAATACACTGAAATGATGGCAGAAATATTCTCTCACTTCGAAGGTGGCAAATTATACCAATTGAATTTCTAAATTGCTGATAAATATTTTGAAATATTTTTTTCTTTGTCAAGGCAAATATTCTTTACATCCGTATGGACGGAAATAATATTTAACGTAGAAAAAGGAAAAAAGAAACGAAATATATCGGTAATTTGGATGTTCAGTTGGTATAATAACATATTTCCGCACTTGTGTGCGTTTTTTTTAATGAATTCAATTCCCAATCTACAAGCATTTCTACGGTTTCACAATTCCTAAAATTTAATTAATATATTTTGATTCTCTTATAGAGACCTTTAATCATGCTTTTCAGGTTATTCTTTAAACCCGATATTTACTGGCACATTCTTTGGGATACCGCATATCACAATGAGGTAATCCTGTCTCTCAAATATTAAAGCACAGGAATTAATTAATACTAAATTTTATCAAAATGGCAGTAGAAAAAACAATTGGCTCATCAAGCCTCGTAGAAGTGATTGACCGTATTCTTGACAAAGGTGTTGTAGTTGACGCATGGGTAAGAGTATCATTAGTTGGTATCGAATTACTTGCAATTGAAGCAAGAGTAGTAGTAGCATCAGTTGAAACTTACCTGAAGTATGCAGAAGCAATCGGATTAACTGCTAAAGCCGCATAAGGCATTTTGCAGTTAAGCAGTTATTCTTGCTAAAACATCCTTCTGATACAAATTCTATGCAGCATGATTTACCAGGAATATTTCTTTTCCAAGATTAAAACAAACTCAATTTTAAAATTATGAGAACGCAGCCTGAATTAAATACTGATAGTTTTTTTGATAACATTATAACCTCCTACGAAACCCGGATTCAAAAAATTCAAACTGCCTTCCAATCATCAGAAAATATTACAGAATCTTCTCACTTCCTCTTCGACAATGTCCAGAATTCCTTAAACGAACTTAAAAAGGAAAGGGACATTTTGAATTCGAGGCTTTGCGAAAACCTCGCGAAGAATGGTTCAGTACGTAAAAAAGATTATAACACGATAATGTCGGGCATTCTCACCGTTCTTAACGTAAAGGAAAAAGAAGCCGAAAGACAATTCTTAAACTATATTGAAGCACAGAAAGAGACAGCCCAATCGCTTAAAAACAGCCTGTTGGGTATCAAAGACATTACCACAGAAGACACCAACGATAAAATAATTACCCTTAAAAAGCAACTTTCCCAAATCACAAACAAACAGGAAAAAGAAAAGGAAACTGTTATGAAAACATTCACTGATTTTCAGCAAATGCATAACCGAATGATCGGATGCCTTGAAAACCTGCTTGAAAAAGGCGACAACATCCTGATTAAAGATATAAGAAAGAATATGAATCAAATATTAAAAGAAATTAATTAACTAAAAAAATAGGAGATGAAAAAATGGGACTAGCATCAGAAATGAAAAATTTGAGCGAAGAAATACTTTCTTCATTCAAACAACGGATTAAAGAAACAGAGGAACGCGTACAAAAAAATGTAGAATTTGTAAACGATGTTCAAAAAACTCTTGATGGAATCAACAAGGATCACAAGGAAATGGCTGCTGTTTTAAATGCCAATGCTGCCGCCCTGAGAAAAGGCCTTACACTTGGTGAAAAAGAACGGCTGAATACCTACAATGAATTAATGACAGGGATTCATAGTACAATTGACACTATTCAGAAAGAAGTGGTAGCAATTCAAACTTCCACCTTCAACATGATAAATGAATTTACTTCTGACAGGGCACATATGGCTGGCGAGTTAGATAAATACTTTGCACAGAACAGAGACAGCCTGGCGCAAAACGAGAAAACCAGGATTAAAGAATTTGATGCATTGATGAATAATATTAACAACGATCTGAAAAGCATCAACAATGAAGTTTTGAGTATCTTTAAAAGCACCAACGATATGCTCGAAAAGTTTGATAAAGAGCATTCGGAAATGTCGGCTGAGCTTCGGGCAGAATTAAGCAAAAATCTTGCTGAAAGGGTTGAATATACCCGGACATTGTTGAATGGATTTCAGAAAAGACTATCGGAAATAAGCAAAGAAAATCATCAAATGGCTCAAAAGCTGAGAAAAGACCTTGCCAATGGAGAAACCGAAAGGCTTAATGAATATGAGGAAATCATGAAAGGGATCCATGCAGCAATAAAAGGAATACGTAAAGAAATAAAAGATATCCAAAAAGCCATTGCAGTAATGCTTGGTGATTTTTCACAAGACAGGAGCCAGGCTTCCGCTGAATGGAACAAAATGCAGGATACAATAGCTCAGTTAAAGAAAAAAGGATTTGTTGCACCTGCCAATGAAGTAAAGAAAGCAGAAAAGAAAGAGGCGAAAAAGGAAGCAGAAAAGAAAGAGGTGAAAAAGGAAGCTCCTGTTGAAAAAGCCATGGAAACTCCGGTTGAAGCCAAACTTGCTAAGAAAGTCATGGAAGCTCCGGTAGCAGAGCCTGCTAAAAAAGTTAAAGAAGCTCCTGTAAAAGCACCTAAACCAGTAGTTCCGAAGAATTTGGAAGAAAAAATACTGGATTATATCAACAAACATCCCAAGGGTGTGAAAATCTCGGAAATGGAAAAACCACTTGGCGAAACCAGGATGAAGTTAGGATATATTGCCAAAAATTTGCTGGATGCCGGGAAAATCCAAAAAGTTGATAATATTTACTTCCCCTTGAAAAAATAACATTCAGGTGATTATAAGTGGGGTCGAAGTGGCTCGTTACATCAACTCCTACGGTTGTTTCGACTTCA
>Ga0222696_1000386_pt1 | contig 23063 bp, 21 predicted proteins | sample AntAcemetage1400_FD_179817 | JGI IMG/M metagenome (GOLD analysis project Ga0222696, IMG submission 179817) | Saline water microbial communities from Ace Lake, Antarctica - #1400 | ecosystem: Environmental > Aquatic > Non-marine Saline and Alkaline > Saline | place: Antarctica: Ace Lake... | reverse complement strand
CTGATCAGGAAAGAAGACCTTCAGATCGCGAAGAAAATACTCGGAGATTTAGGACTCATTTCCCTGCCGGGGCTGCTGCCCGACCGCTATTTCGAGAAGCACCATCTCCACCTCTCATTTAAAGATCACCGAAGAAACGCCATCGTGGAACTTCACTGGGCGCTCGACCACCCTTATACCCTCTATACGATCGATTACGCCTCACTCTTTCCGAGGAGAGAGAAAGCCTCATTCGAGGATTTCACCATTCCGGTCCTCAACCCGGAAGACCGGCTCCTCACCCTCTGCCTTCACCTAGTCAAGCATTGTCCCTTTCTTTCCTTCCTGCTCGATGAAGATGACCTACCCGCTCTTATTCTGAAAGGAAGATGGATGCTCTGGCTTTTGGATATCCATCTCCTGCTCACCGAACGGGAAAAATCGTTCAGATGGGAGGATATTCTAGAAAAGGCAGAAAGATGGGGACTGGATAAACAGGTAGCTGTCTGTCTCTCAGCGGCTTTCCAGATTTTTCAAACTCCCCTGCCAGCTCAATATCAAAACCAAGACTTGAAAATCAGATACAGCTCACCGGAGAGACAGCTTTACCGCCTACAGCTCGAGCGCCTGAGAGGCGAGGAGAGGGATCGACGCCGGGGACAATTCCTTTTCGGTCTCCGGACCGATACCACCTCCCGTCCCATCCGGTCTCTTGACCTGGTCAAATACCTCTTCCCTCCGCCGGAATACCTCAGAAGAAAATACCAAACCGGCGGAATTTAACTTCTTTTCGCCTATCCCCGCCACACCCTGTCAGGGGCCATCCGCCTCACCCGTAATCTTGTGGATCTAATCTACTATCGAACGCTGGAAAAATGAAAACACTCCAGCTCTTTGAAATTATACCTTCGATTGACTGATTAATAATTGTAAAATACCGGTATGATATAACCGAATATGGAAACTATGTCAAACATGACAAAACCGATGAACACAAAAAGATATGGGAGGATTCTAAATTTCTTGGGAAATAGTTCTCTTAGGCCCAAAACAAATAAGATAGCCCAAGCCGGGAGACCGACAAATAAATGTCGCCCTTGTGCTGTTACATGCCTGGCTCCTAATCCCCAATACCAATAATATACTATCAGAACTATAACCCCTGATATTATAAGGGTAAAGATTGAACGTCTAACTCCAAGAGAGACATAATTTTTTATTATTACCATTTTTATTAAAAATATGACCAATCCTATAAGGGCTATTATGGATATAACTTTGAGGATAAGATAATAAATGGGATTTACTGAGTACATTGTCCAGCCAAACTTTATCCAGAATGATTTAAAGACCTCATTATGCAACCAGGGATAATAATAGGTGGCCAAATGCAAATCCCCCCTCAAGAGACTAATGATTTTGTAATATAGATCAGATGCCTTAATTATAAATATCTCTGCTATTCGAGGATTCCTCCAGACCAGATAAGAGTAAAAAACGACGCAAGCAAAAAGCAGGCCGGACATAGCCAGTATAATTTGCCACCATCCTTTTCTCACGTCAGGCGAGCAAAGAATATAGACACATATTCCCAGTATAAATATGGGAACCAGCGTCAGGCATTTATAAGTAACCAAGGCGCTCAAGATAAGAATAAACACAATTACCGTCAATAAATTGTATTTAACGCCTCTAAATTGAAGCTTAATCGTAACTATTCAGGTACCCTTCCGGCAGGGCTATCGGATGGCGGATAGCCTGCTATTCGGAGGGTGAGTTATTGTTCTTCGACTGTGGGTAAGGATAATAAGAAAACAGCTAAAATACAAGGAGGAAACACTGCCGATAATTATAACGGAATAGATTAATTTAGCAGTTACTACAGGTGATGGGGATAAATGGTTTGCCCGTGAAAGCATTGTGGATAGATTCAATAACACTCTCGGAGTTTTTACGAACCGTTGAGATATAACTTCGAATCCGGCAGAAAGCATCGGCTCCATTTGTACTGCGAAAAGTCCCGGAGATCTTTTGCTGAGTTTTCATCATGCGCAGATCGCGTTCGGCCAGGTTATTATCAAAAGGGACCGCAAAGTCATACATAAAGGCCAGTATCTCTTTCTTATAATCGCGGAACCGGTCAAGCAAATTTATGGCTTTGGGCCTTTTCGGTCGACCTCTCTTTTTCTTGGTGGTCAATTTTTTCTCAGGCATGGGATTTTCGGCATAACCTTCGTCGATTATTTCACTATAAAGTTTTTCAAACTTCCGAGCCAGAGTGTCAGAGAGGCAAATGTTACCAAGAGGGAATTCATCCACTGCCTTTTTTGTCTTCCGCAGACAGTCGAGCATCTTTTTGGCCCAATGCTGTTGTTGCTGCTCGTGGAGGAAAATTAATTCGCGCAAAAGATGTGAGTTACAAAACCCATGTCGACAATCGTACGACAGGTAAGGTTTCCAGAAGTCATGAATTGCCCGGCCTCCAAAACAGGGGAGAATGCCGATATCATCCATTGCTTCGGAGCCCCGCTTTTTATGAATTTGATAGTAGGTCAAAGATGGAGTACTGGCAACATGAAGCCAGTGGCCTTTGCCGTTTAGCGAAGTGCCGGTTTCATCAAAATTAACTACCGGAGAAGTTATCAGTTTTTGTCGGATTTGCTCGACCGGGTCATCAAGGATGTTAAAACAGGCGTTACTTATATTTACCAGAGTCCCTTCACTTATTTCTTGAGAGAAGATATCGGCAAAAAATTCGCGAGTGCGCTGATAAGGTAGAAGTTGGTAATCCATCAGATAAACTGCCAATGCTTTCAGGCGAGAGCCGTATTGCACGGGAGCTTTAACGCCTTTGGGGAACTCTGCTTTATTTACGTGTTTGCAATGAGGACATTCTTTTATTTCGACTTGATGTTCGGTAACTTCAATCTCTGGCAGAGGAGGAATATCAAATACCTGTCGTTTTTGACAATCGGAGACAGGTTGATCGACTATTGACCGTCCGCAGTGTTGACATTGTTCAACCGGATGGACAATAATATGGTCCGGTTTTTTGACCTGGTTTAGCGTCTGCCCTGAATGGCCGAATTGTCCACCGGGTTTACGTTTGCCCCGTTTCCGCAAGCTGCGGGGAGCAGGTTTATTGAATCCATCAGAAGAAGGAGGTTTACTGCTGTTCCGACTGTTTTTAGCAATTTGATCCTGGAGAGTTTTAACCTGGATCTGGAGAGTCTCGACTTGTTCACGCAGTAATTCAAGCTCGGCAGAAAATGCGAGAAGAACCTTGACCACCGCTTCCGGGCCGGCATGATAGATTGCCAGAGCTTCTTCAGGAGTCATAGCATAGCACCTCTCGAAACTTTTTGGATAAAGGATAGACATAGACATCTTTTACGGGGGCCTTGATTATATGGTCGCGATCGTTACGCGTGCGCCCTTTTGTCTGCCCGGTTAAAATCCAGTTGGCAGCCCGGTAACAGACCCCGCGAAAGCGGGACCGGTCAACGAAGGTTTCCAGTAGATAAATTGGGTGGCCGTATTTCGTTATCCAGTCCGAACTAAGCCGTCGCGAAATCCGGGAAAGAAGGTGACTGGCCAGATGGGGGACTTGGATCCAGGGCAAAATCAGAAAACGCATATTATTGGTTATGAAGTTCAGCTTATTTTTCCTGTTCAAGCTGTCCCAGCCAATAAATGAATCACGAGGGTTGGTCTTCCAAGCCGCGGAACCGAACAGCAGACATGCCAGAGGTCGTCCGGAACAGGAACGAACCAGATATTTGATATTTTCGCCAACAATACCTTTATAACCAAGGTAATGATAGCGGGCCAGCAGACAGTTAAACAATTTATCATCCTGGGTCCGGGGCAAGATATTAGTAATTCCGAGAGGACGCAGTGTCTTTAAACTGCCGCTTATTTTTTCGGTGCAATGAGGGATGAAGGTAATCGGGCGGTTGCGGAATGCTTTGGCTGTATTTCGTTTTGACGGGGGTAATATAATATGGCCTGCTCGTTCAAGCTTGAGCAATAGGGAGCGACAAGCCATATCCTTGATCCGGCCCTTGAGGTTGCGCCAGTCCCAAAGGTGGCAGAGTTCTTTGGAGAGTCTGGTACGGCCCCAGGAGGGGTTATCGACGATCAACTGTTTGATTAGTTGAATGTCAGCCGGAGTTATTTTACGTCCTTGTACAACCATGTCATTTTTCATGGTTGCCACAATAACAAGGGATGGCTAAAGAGTCCAGCAAAAAATCGAGCAGGCTATCCGCCATCCAATAACTCTGCCGAAAGGGTACCTGAATAGTTACGCTTAATCATTAAATACATAAAGAGGGCACTCATTAAATTCGCCAGAGGATCCAGGCTTACAGACGTACCGATCAAGATAAATTCCGGCAAAAATGCGGCAAAGGCTGCCGAAGCTAATGGGAAATAAATATCCTTCGGGAAGATTAGCCGGGCGGATAAATATATTAGAATAACCGTTACAACAGTCAATAACAGGGAAAAACTTCGTAGAAGATAGAGCTTATAGATAATGGAATTCTGGGGAGATATTCTCAGTAATAGTGATGATAAGAAATAATAGAGTGGCGGCTTTCTCCCGATCTGGGTATGAGCACGAACCAACCGGAGAAATGGGGTATCCTCAAATTTCAAGGGCAAAGGTTGCGGACGGGGCCATCCTAGATACTTCCAGAAATAGTGATGATCCATTGAAGAGATTATCCGTTCTTGCAGCGAGAAGTTAGGCGCAATCGAACCGAATATTGTTTTTGAGTCGGCGAGAAGCTGAACGTATTCAAAATGTGTTGGTTCATCCGGGGATTGCCAGGGCGGTATAATGATAATATATATAATCCCATTGATTGCCGTAATTAAAATCAATAGAATCAGCATTAACGATTGTTTTTTCTTGTTCTGTATCATCAAGAAATCTCAGCTCTTTACGATGACGAAATAAGGATGAAGAAAAAGAAAGCAAGATAGAAAAATACCAGGACTTTCTCCGTTTTTTTAAGAGCATAAATGACTAACTGCCTATATTGCAAACAGATTGATAAAACAACAAGTGAAAATATGGCCTACGCTGTGGTAGGGTGATCTTGCACAAGAAAACCTCAAAACCACAGGAGGCCTCAAAATGAATATTACCAAAATTGGCAACACTCTTCGAGATCAAATTCACATATTTTCGGAAAAACTTTCTCCCCGTTTTTCCAAACCGACAAGTAATCCTGGAAAAAATCCTGGAAAAATACCTCTTGACATTTCCAACTATTATTATTATTATTTTTTAAAATAAAAAATACGCAAGACTTCGAGAAAAATTGAAGGAGGAGATAAAATGAAAAAATTAGCAGCAATCTTAGTTGCATTGCTTGGCTTAAGTTGTGGGGTGGTTTCACCGGCAGCTGACTTTAACGGAGATGGCACTAACGATATCGGAATCTTCAGACCCAACTCCGGCTTGTGGGCAATTCGGGGAATGACTAGGACTTATTTCGGTAATTCAAACGATGAGACCATCCCTGGGGACTACAATGGTGATGGGACAAGCGAAATCGGCATTTTCCGTCCTTCTATCGGTGTCTGGGCGATACAAGGCGTGACTCGAACCTATTTTGGCGGTGCTAACGATGAGCCGATATACGCTGGCGGAGGGGCTATAAAAGGCCCTAAAGGTGACACCGGTCTTCAAGGACCACAAGGCCGGCAGGGTACTACCGGAGCCAAAGGCGATACCGGCGCGGCGGGACCCCAGGGGGAGCCAGGAATTGAAGGCGATACCGGTCCTGCCGGTCCGCAGGGTGACCCCGGGCTTCAGGGAGCACAAGGTGAACAAGGTCCATTAGGAACAAGCTCCTGGACCGACAGCACCGGATCTGTGACAACAAATGTTAATGTCGGCATCGGAGTAACCGATCCGGAATACACATTGGATGTACAGGGGCCCATGGTTGGCCGCTTTGTGCCCGGTGAAATAATTTTAGGAATCAGCCGTTACGGTGGGACAAGTGAAAATGCACCCAGCAAAGTAGCGGAATTTATGCTCGGGCAGGGAGGAGCGCTACGGGTTGTATTTACATTACATGCCAACACTGCTTATATACCGGCCTATGGGCAAATTTATAAAAATAACTCCCCCTCTGGAATCGCAAGATATACTTTTGCTACCGAGACATTTGCAGAAGATATAAGTGGACTATCTCCGGGAGACCGCATCCAATTATATATGTTCAGTGGGGATGAACACTTCGTAAAATATACTGACTATATGCTAAAAATAGGGGCCGGTGCTTTCTGCACCTATATCTCTTCATATATTCCTCCTGCATTCCTCACAGAATAATGGGATACAACTCTCGCGGTTGAGAGGAGAAAAGAGAGTCCTACGAACAGGACGGTTCCTCTTCGGTCTCTGGACAGATACCATCTTCCGGCCGATGCGGTCCCTGGACCTGGCCGGATACCTCTTCCCTCCGCCGAAGTATATCAGGAAGAAATACCGGGTCGGTGGAATTTTACTTATCTTCGCTTATCCCCGCCACACCATATCAGAGGGCTTCCGCCTGATCCGTAACCTTACAGACCTCATTTACTACCGGACGTTAACAAAATGAAATCGACTTCCGCCCTTGACAGCAATAATACAAAGTTTAGTATATGATACCGGGGATTGAATGGGACCGACCATCTATGATTATTTCAGTCCCGGGGACCACTTATTAACTCCTTTTAAAAGCTATAATTGAACTATGAAAGAAGACGAGATTTATTTAAAAGATATTGTGCAAGTTCTCCGCAAGCGAAAATGGTTCATCGTCATAGGTACCGTTGTTATTATGGCGTTAGCCGGCGTAATAAGTGTTTTGATGCATCCCACCTATCAATCATCGGTTATGCTGGAAATCGGTGAGATCTACCTTCCATCCAGCCCTATAACAGAGCCTGCAATGTTATTGGAAGAAGTAACTACGGTAGCGGAATTAATAAATGGTGATGTGTTTTCAGAGATTGCTCTCAAACAATCGGGGAAAAATATCTTAGACCCGGAAACTCTATCGTATCAAATGGAAGTCGAGATTTTTGAAAAAGAAAAGTTGCCGTTGATTATAGTCTCTTGCAATAGTAGGGATCCTCGCCAAGCTTTTGAATTAGTAAGCAATATTTGTAAGAGTATCATCGCTCGACATGATAAGAAATATGATACAATCCTCCTACCTTTTGAGCTGTCAATTAGAAATATTGAAGAAAATATCTTTTCGATGCAGGAAATTATTAAGTCGATAGAAGGAGAAATCAAAGCTATTCAATCTCAGATCAAGGCGATAATGAATAAAATCGCTACACAGACTCAATACAGCATTGAGGTTGTAAAGGATATTTCCAAAGGGGAGGATAGTCTTGAACAATTTAAAAATAAATTGAGCGAAATAAAACCAACCCAGGCATCTCCTGTGGAAATTCTCTTTTTACAGACATCCTATTCGAATGAACAGATGCATATTTCTGAACTCAGGAATACACAAGCTGAATTACAGATCGAAATTGAAAACAGAAATATTGAAATTGAAGAAAAGAAGATTAAAATTGAAGGAAAGAGACAAACAATTGAAGACAGAAAAAACTCTATGTTGGAATTGAAAGAAAAAAATATAGGTCTCAAATTAAAGCTTGATCTTTCTACACAAACTCAAATTATCAAATCTGCAAATCTACCTGAATTTCCTATACGGCCTAATAAGAAGATATTTTTAATCGCGGGGGCTTTTATAGGTTTTATTTTTTCAACCTCATTCACTCTCCTACGGGAAATTCTAAAAAGCTGAGCAGGAACATTCGAGATTACTAAAATAATCTTATACTAAAAACATCCGTTATCTTGTCATATATGACATTAAATACTGAAAATAGAATCTGGCTATTAGGTTGTCCGATAGACAATATTTCGCTGAAGGAAGCTATTGCAACTATCGAGGATTCTATAAATAGTAGGCGACCTCACCAATATATTGCAATAAATGCTAATAAAATAGTAAAGCTCCAAAAAGATGCCCGGATTCGGGAAATTCTTTTAAAGAGTGATCTTAATATTATTGATGGCCAACCGCTGATATGGGTGTCAAAGTTGTTAGGGCGACCCGTGAAAGAAAGATTTGGCGGACTTGATATTATGGCTGCCATTATTCCAATTGCCGCAGAAAAAGGTTATAGAGTGTACTTTCTTGGCAGCAAAAATAATGTGGTGGTGAGTGTGGTAGACAAGTATAAAAAACTTTATCCCGGTCTAAAAATAACTGGATGGAGGCATGGCTATTGGACCAAGCAACAAGAGAAAGAAATTGTTGAGAAAATTAAAGAATCGAATTCGGACTTACTCTTTTTAGCCATAAGTTCCCCTAAAAAAGAAATATTTCTTAACAATAATCTATATCAAATGAACATTCCCTTCGTAATTGGTGTTGGAGGTGCTTTTGATATTTTAGCAGGAAATTTAAAACGAGCCCCAAAATTTATTCAGGATATAGGGCTTGAATGGCTGTTTCGGGTGATGCAGGAGCCAAGACGGCTCTGGAAAAGGTATCTATTTAATAATACAATTTTTATCTACTTGGTTTTAAGAGAGCTACTGAAGATCCGATAAATACTCAAAATATTAAGCGTTTACTAACTATAGCTACTTTATTTACTTGACCGCCGGTATCAGCACCATATCAGCGATGTATAAAATTCCTTCAGTTTCTGTGTATTTTAATTGAATTGCCTCAGGGTTGACGGGGCAATTAAAACGGAAAATGGCATAATATTCATATGATTTGGGGGCCTCCCGTGCTATTCGTTCAGAACCCAAACTTCGAAAGACAGGTGCCTTTTGATGCTGCACCAATCCCGTAGGAACATGCTCCCACCAAGCTAGAGCTGTTTCTATTCCTGCCCGAACAGGAAATAATATTTCACCATTCTTTCTTGTCTTAACAGTAATTTGAGCAATTAATTTTCCCTGAGGAACTGTGGGACTAAAACGCCCATAGGAAATCAAAGCCAGGCCAGATATTTTATCCTTCTTGTCGAACGTTAGATCTAATTCATAACCTGGACTTAAAAACGAACTATTCCCCACAGCTTGCGCTTTTTCGCCAAAATATCGTTTTATCAACTTATCCTGTTTGACCGCAGGATACCATCTGGGGGTGGCAGTAATTGTGGTGAGTAACAAACTACCTTCACTGGGAAGCGCCTCTAGGGTGTGCTTTGCCCCTGACAAATTAAAAGATATTTCTAAATTATACTTTCCCGGTACTTGGAGAGAGGATCTTTTCCAAATTAACGATCTTTTAATCACTTCATTCGTAGTTTGAATAATAAAAGATTCATCCTTCCAACAATTTTCTTTTACTGAATAAATATCAGAAACTAAACATAATTGCGCCTGGAAGCTAACCGAATTAGGTTGCCAACCCTGAACATAATAATTTATTGAACATTCTTCTCCGAGAATAGTTTTATCTTGATTTAGGTCATAACCAAGGAAAATAAGATTATTCCCAACACTTCGCTTATAAGATATTTTGGGAGTCAATTCGTGATATTTGAGACCAGCTATTTTCTGATTTTCATTCTCCCCTCTTTTCTCATAGATCAACTCCAATGCTCCCCAAGCCTGGCGATGTCCGGGTAAATACGTTACTACCTCCTTGTATTGCTCTAAAGCTTTATCTGTTTTGCCCAATTCTTCATTTACCCGACCCAATTGGTAGACCGAATCGATGAGAGATTGATTCAATTGATAAGCGTTCCTGAGATAAAGACGAGATTTTTCAAATTCTCCCAGTTCCAGGAGGGCTCTTCCATACCAATAATTTGCTTCTGCTGATTTCCGGTCTTCTTCCAGCAACTCTCCCGCCAATTCGACAGTCCGTGCCCAATCACCCAGAATTGCCAGATTAGAGATTATATCAAGTGCTTTTTGCTGGTCCCCTGATACAAAAATGAAAGCCTTTTTAAATAGTAGAGAAGCTTCTTTTGGTAATCCCAGTGATGTATATTCATGGGCCAAGCTATAATAATCCGTGGAGGGAATCTTAAGGAATGCCGATGCTTGCGATGGTCTATGCCAGACTGCCAAAGCTAATTTACGATAATCTTTTCTATTCTGAACCCGCTCACACCAAACGGCTTGACTATAATACCAACTGTAAATAAAAAAATCATAAATTTGACTTAACGGATTAAAATTCCGCTTCCGCAAGAGTGGTGGCGTATATGACAAAAATCCAATTATAAGTACAAAACATAATACCAAGACCGAAAGTAAAAATAATATCTTCTTGTTAGAAATAATATTCATTTACAGAAAAGTATTATACAGTTATTGAATCTACGACCTCACAATACTTCCCTATTACATATTCCCGGGAAAATTGTTGCAAACCACCCGACTTCACATAATCAGCTACATTTTTTTTATATTCTTTATTCATCTCAATAATTTTTATAATTCCACGGCAGATAGAATTACTCGAAAAATGATCCACCTTAATACCAATATCTTCCTTGAAAAAACCATCAACACCTGTCCCTCGTGAATAAATAATCGGCAACCCGTTTCGCAAAGCCTCAATATAAGACAGACCAAAAGTTTCACGAGCACTTGGTAAAACAAAAGCCACATACTTATATATAATGTCATTTAAATTTGAGTTATCTATATATCCTAACAAGTTGACCGTGTCTTCTAAACTATATCTTTTGATTAATATGTTTAATCTATCTCTTGCCTCACCGTCACCAATTATATCAAGTGACACCCCTTTATATACAGTATGTACTTTTTTAAATGCTTTTAATAATCTCTTTATGTTTTTTACTTTAATATTGGGTTTTGTAATTTTAAGTATTGTAACCAATTTTTTTTGGGTTGGTTTTGTCTTATAACCTCTAATGTTTTGATTCACATCAACGACTGAACCAAGGCAGCATAATTTCGGTTTAATATTTATTTCATAAAATGGCTGATGAAAAATATCTAAAAGAGCTTTTGCCATCCAGGGAGAAATAATAATTATTTTTTTTGCCTTTTTTAAAATTTGCCTATAATAATTTCTTAAATCAATTCTGTATTTAAGAACACGGATGTCACTTCCCCGCATAGATACTATAAAAGGCATTCCGAATTCATTGCAAATATACGCGGCAATTGGCCCTTCGAAGCATAATTTATGAGCATGAATAAGATCGAAACGCTGATAATTCAAATCACATTTATGTTTTAGACATTTTACATTCTCAATTGCTCTAGCAATCGTATGCCGAAATAATATCCCCTTGGGGAGGCCGAATGTATTTATAAGATATAAATTCTCTTCTGATAATATTTTCTCCTGGGCTAATCTGCTAACTCTATTTAGAACAATTACAGTATTCTTATATTTATTATTTGTTCCTTCGACGAGATTTTTAATCGTCGGAGTTTTATTGGGGGTAATTAAGGATGGATAATCATACGTTACATGTAATATCCTTTTCACCCTAAGTCCTATTTTTTAATTCGTTAAATTTTTACTTCCTACTATTAAAATTATTAACGGCATAATAGTGGGTAAATAAGCAAAATAAGAACCGGTCAACAGCATGATTGCCATAGCAGAAAACATAATAAAGATTAGCCGGTATATAAAGCTCAATTGAGGACATTTATTTTCATACGATAAAGTTTTTTGAAAAGTTATTATTAAAAGAAAAGCCAGTGTGGTTAAATAAATAATTAATGAAATTAAACCTCCCGCTCTAAATAACTCTATGTAATTATTATCCGAAATACCGGTATCCGAGTATCCTCCCCCTATTAAAAAAGGGAGATCATCTCTACTTGTAATGACTGAAATATCTTTTTCCCATCCGACGTATCTTGTATTTAAACCTGAGATCATCAAAGGATTACTGGCAGAATATGTAAAATATACTGTAGTCCGATAGGCTATTTTTTCACGTGATATAATTACTAAAGCAATGCCAATTAATACTATGAATGCTGCTACTTTAATATAAGTTTTATATTTATTGCGCAAAGATTTTCTCTTGAATAAATCAAACAGCCAGAACAAAGCACTACCTATTATGCAAGCAAATATGGACGTGTAAGAGAAAGATATTATCAGACCTACCAGGTAAAAGATTCCCAATCTTAGATATCCTTTCGATACTACCTGCTTCATCCCCAACGAAAGTAATAAGCTCATCGTCATAAAAGATCCGAAGGCATTTCCACTCTGCGGCCAGAAAGAAGGCATTTTTACTTTATCTATATATGTGGACAAGAAAGGCTGACCTATAAGATAAAATCTATCAGTTATATCCCAGAATAATTCTACATTTAACGCCTGGCCCAAACCAAATAGAGCCGCTAGAAGCGCTCCGCAAAAATAAGCTTTTATGATTTTCTCAAAACAATTCCAATCCTTCATTAAATAGTTTAATACAAATAAGACACCTATCATCTGGACATACCTTAATCCATTTGTCAACTGCTCGGGGTCCGGCCTTTGCCCAAATAGATAAGAAGATATAGTAGGGAAAAAAATAGCTACAACAATAAGTACAATAAAACCTATAAATAGGGGATTTAGGGAAAATAAACGAAGGCGGTACCTATATGAGGTGGAAAATGCTGTAATTGCAACGCACAGGATAAATATAAAGGAGAAAAAAATGTTATCAATCCCAATTTTACCGTATATCTTATAATTTAAATGGTCTATTAAGGGGAGTATAATTAAGTATAATAAAAACAAGGAAAATAGGCTCTTTCTAATAAAACTCATCTTACTAATGTTTTCTTGTTTTTCTACGATTGAACCGGGAAAATTGCTTTACAAAATGCGTTTCAACACTTTTCTTGTTTTTTCTGAAGTAATACATGCTTTTACTGCACGGGAAATATAACCTTGAGCAAACAAAAACGCATCAAAAAGACACCATCGCAAAAATCTATTGAAACCAATGCGATGACAAACATTACCTGTTGGAATCTTGCTGAACCAACCTGATAAATCTTTCGTATTTTTTTCCCAATTGAACAATTGCTCAGCAGAAGTTCTCGCATTAACAGAATGAACCGCTACAAGTTGCCTGTCATCTACATATGCTTGCATTTTTTCTGTCAAGTCAGGAATATCCACAATACTTAAAGGCCAGTAATAACCGTCACTTCGCCTGTGTCTATTTGATACCTTAACAAGAAGACCGTTATATTGATCACGCACAAACTCATTCATCGGCATATCATCTGTTGTTATAACAGGTAATCCGGATGCCAATGCCTCCGCAATAGTCAGACCAATACCCTCCAAGCGTGTAGGATACACATAAACATCTCCCAAGAAAAATAAACCCGGGGCCGACACGCTTTTTTTAATAAATTCTATTCTCGGGTCGCTTGACACCATATTCATGACATCGTCACCATACTGATTCAAAGCAACTTGCGAATGAATTACCAAACGAGCATTACCCGTAACTCTCAGGAAAGATTGAATCAGCAAATCTGTACCCTTTCGAATAGATGCTGCATGTGCCAGCCCTGCACTGTGAAAGAAAACAATATCATCGTTTGATAGCGGACGAGCTGCATTGGGATAAAATACATCTATATTGGTTCCCCACGGTATATACAAGCACCTCCTGTGTTCCTTAAAAACAGAGTAGTGTCGTTTTGTATTACAAATTAAAAAGTCGAAAATATCAAAATCAGGCACAGTATCTTCGGTGTAATAGTCAATATAAGAACCCGTTTTATAACCAAGTTCAGACACTTCTTTTACAATTTGAATATAAGCCTGTTCATTGAAAAAAACTATATCAATTCGGTTGTTTCTAAGCCACCTAAGAAAATGAAACCTGCTAATTGCTTCAGTACTGTCAATAAAGAATCCATGTAAAACAGGAGACCATGTAACATTAGGGATATCCCAAGTCGGATTCCCCCTCGCTTGTGCTTCCCCTCCTCTGGCATAGATGAAGACATCGTTATCTTTTGAAAGAACATTCATATATGCTCTGGACACATACGCAGCACCACGCTCAAACCACGTTGTTACAATCCCGATATTCATCCGTCAGTTGTCCCTTGTATTTTCTGTTTTTGATGTAATGACGCAAACGTCAATAAATTTCATATCTCCACTCCAGAAACTTCGGGATACATTTGAAAGGTCAACCAGAGCGAAAGTTTAGATGCTTGTTTCATTGGCTTATCGCTTGAAGCCTGTGATAAAATTTCTTCAATGACGTCATAAGACGTCAAATGCTTCCAGCCGTGCCGGGTATCATCAAAGGTAGGAAACAGAGTTGCAAGCTCACTTCCAAATACTGTATTATAGCTCACACCCTTATCGTATTTATGCGGTAACACCCCACTGAGAATTTGACACAGAAATGGTTTAACACCGATTTCCACAGGCCTTTTAAGCGTCATTTACTAAGGCGTCCAAATGACCTTCAGCGGCTTATTCCCCAACCATGGAATTCTAACTTCTTTGTTCAGTTTTTCTACGCCTAAAAGGATCGGTGTTGTAGCTCGCTTCCGAATTTTTACCGTAAATCTTGCTCCATCATATTTCACTCGCCCTGGGATATCAATAAAACGCTTGAATAATTTTGGGGCACGACAACAACTTTCAAATCTTCTCAGATCTCTTGCGAGGAGATGATATAGAGTATCAGCAACAACCGTCCAGAGGATATCAAAGTGGATCCAGATCATAATCGGAGAGGAGATTGCGTTTAAGCTGAAAACATGAACCAGATCAGACAACTTGTTTTCTATGTGCCATCTATGGGCATAGACCTTTAATACATCCACTAACTCCATATTCTCATTGTTGCTGACTATAAAAGTCGGCGGTGCTCCGCCACGTTTCAGGCAGAATCACGGCAGCGCAGCCAGAATTACGACAGCGCAGCGTGAAACAAGCCATTCCAGCCCACCCCAAGCCCCCGCAGTAAACGAAACAGACACCCAATTTCCTCAATTCTTAAACAACCTCTCCATAGGCCGATATGCAAGTTCGCGAATTTCCGGAACACGCTTATCCAGGTAATTCCTGATTTCAACCTCTTGATTCTTCATAGCACGAACTTTACTCTCAAGTAACCCCTCCGTAGAAAACTCACTCAAAGGAAGAACCCAGTCACCACAACCATAAACAAATTGACACATCCCCACCGCTTTTTGACTGTAAGCAACAAGCAACGTCGGAACATGAGCCGCCAAAGCATTAATGGCACAGTGCATACGCGCCGCTATCACCAGATCACATTTGATCAATTCCTTTTTAGTGCCAACAAATCCCGGATCCGATTCCAGCAAAGACACCATGCCCTGATAATCAGGCACAATCGCCTGCTTTATCCGTCGAAGATATCGAAGATCATCATCGCCTTCCGCAAAATCACACACCACATGTGGAATCAACACAATACGCGCATCAAAAGATTGGATAAGCCCTTCAATAGTCCTCGCTTGCGCACAAACAGCCTCTTCTTCTGTAAAACCAGTATGTCGAATAGATAGAGGACTTAAATTGACCCCAATGGTAAATATATCCCCACGGACAGATCCGCTGGCCTTAATCTCCGGCGCAACCACATAGGCCGGATCAGCACACGCAACCACATTATCACACACACCGATAGACTCCAAATATTTGACCGTTCCCGCCTCACGAGCCGTAATAAGGCTCAACCCTCTCAAATGCCGCGTGTAATCCCTTTCCGCCTGGGGATTCGCCGTAAATGGCCCTACGGATGCCCCCCACAAAACATAAGGTATTCCCCGCTTCTCAGCCACATCACCAAACTTGGGAAAAGACATGGAATAGCCACCCGCAGGGCCCAATGTGTAGATATCCCCTCCGATTGAAAACACCGCATCCACGCCCTTCAAAATCTCCAACGACTCTATCATGGGAAACCACCTGACACCCGCCAGGGAGAGTAATTTCCGGCAGATATTTTTCACCGAATATCGGCTTGACCGACTTCTCTCAACAACCTCAACATTCGATCCCTCCAACCGCTGCACATCATTCGCAACACGATACGATGCGTAGACTATCTTCGCATCAGGATATTCCCGGCGAATAATAACCTCCGTACCCCGTACAATGGCTTCACAGCCATAATTATAAACACCACCAATACGAATTAAAAGAATCGTTGGAGATTTCATCTCTATCCTTTTACTCAAGCGCTTTAAGATAACATACTCCTGAATTTTCGAAACAATCTCTTTGGAAATGCAACTGTCTTCATTATGCACTTTGTCGTTAATTGCAACAACAAAACATCAGAAAGAACTATCCAGAATACAATCTGACCATATCGACGCCCATACCCGGCCCAGGCACTCTTGCTTCTCTCCTGAACACGTTGTTGCAACCACCAATCCACCTTTTCCGTAAAAGTTGGCCTGCCCCTAACGAGTTCCCTCGGACACTCAACCCCGCGCCGCATATAAATCAAATCCCGCTTACGCCGAACATGTCCCCTCTGGCTTAGAACAATGTCCTCAGCACCTGTTTCATCAATTTGTAATTCCCCTTCAGACTGCCCTTGTAAAAATAGCCCATATAAGTCCTTGTTTCTAAGCAAAACCAGAGAAGTCCCTTTCGACTCCTGGCGATAGGCGGGCAACCAGGCATCCATAAAACAGGCATCTGCTGCTTCGGCAAAAACATCCATACAGTAATTGCAGGCATTCAATCGAAAAAAAGCATGCTTACCAAGATAATACGGCAAACCATGATACGGAATTTCCTTGCCTGCTCCCCGATTATCGGTTCCTCGGAACCGATAATCGGATGGCGTACCGCCATCCGATTTTCGGCGGTACTCAATATTCTCAACATTGCCACAATCTACACCACTTTCATTCAGCAACATTTCCGTATAAAAAGTGTTCTGATACATACCACATGCCAAACCAAACACAAAAGCAACGCGCTTCCGAAGACGTGAACTATTACGAATAGCCACACACAAACAGGGAACCCCCACAACAGCCCAGCGAGCCTCTGCATCAGACGTAATCTTCCTGAGAACATCTGATATCTCAACAGGATGATAAATACTCCCTGAAGACGCTCGCAGTTCCTCTATGGAAGACGCTGCGAAATACTCAAAAAAGCCTTTCTCATGATTCCCCGAAAACCGAACAACAGCCACCTGCGTAACCAACTGCTTTTTAAGAAGAGTCTCCAAACACCACATCGCCAAACCACCTGAAGCACTGGCTTGACGCAAAGAAACCTCGTTCCGAAACCCTGCAATAGATCGATAATGCCAACCAATATCCTCATCATATATAAAATCAGGTTCACTGGCAAACAACTCAATATTTTTCGCACGCGGATCGTGAACACCACCCGAAAACGGACAAACATCCAAACAAAGATGACATTTATCCAAACAAAGCCCTGTATCTACACAAGGCACCAAATCACCATTGTCCTGAATTTCCATCGAAAGAGCATGAGAAGGACAAAGCCCAACACACACACCACAACTGGAACAAAGCCCTTTATCTGCAATTTCAGCGACCACGTTATTCACCATTCATCTTCTCCGTACCAACGTCGTCAAACATCGCAATTCTCTTAAATGCAAAAGCCACAAGGCACAAAGCAGGAATAAAAACAAGAGCTCTATATAACACCCCCACATCAGCAACATTAAGTAAAACTAAAATAACAAAGATCGCCCATATTAAGATTGATTCAAAAGAGAGCAAAGTCCCTTTTGGAACAAGACTTCGAGAATAGTACAAAGGCAGCAGCACCACAGTATTCAATATGTAAGCAATGGTAATAGAAACTGCCACACCCGGTGCCCCCCAACGCACAAGCAATGCGGTAGAACCAAGCAAAATAATGGCCCACAATGTATTACTGAAAAATCCCCACCACAGAAGGTTATTGGCTGCCAGAACTCGTGCAAGCCCCGCCTTAAACGTCATAATAGAAGTACACAAGACAACCAGAGAAAACGTAACCTTGAAACTATGTGTTGCATAATCACTCCCAAAAGCCAACTGTGCGACTTCCGGAAAACAGAGCAACGGAATGGCAAAAACTACACCCAATATCCACGTCGAAAGAATATTCACAGTCCCTAATCTATCGGAAATATTCGCTCCAGCATTTGAAACCATAGATAACAAAGGCGCACTCAACATGTTGCTGACAAACAAGAGTAAACCCTGAAAGACAAGAGCAGCTGTTAATATACCCATCTCGCCATAGCCGTTGGGCTGGTTGGTCAACATAGCACGACACGCCCAATTTGCAGGCCCCACCATGATACCACTAAGCGTCGCAGGAAGCGCAAAAGTACAGAGAATTGTCATTTCCTGCCTACAATTCCGGAAAGAGAAAGGAACACTATAGCGACGCGCTTCCTTGCGCAGGGCAATATGACTAATAAGCCAATTGCAACCAAGGTTGATCGCCATCGCCCAGACGGCACCCGTAAGCCCTCCAAAATATGCACCGGCAACAAGCATGGGAAACGAAATCAAACCTACAAAAAAATTCACATAAGCAATCGTCTTAAAAGCCTCAAAACCCGCAAGTGCTCCCATCTGAGCACCATTCAGCGCACTGATATACAGAATCAGAGCACCGATGCGCAGAACGCCGGAAAGATGCGGGGCATTAATGGTATGCTCGGCCAACCAGGGAGCAAAGATCAAAAGACCCAAGGCCATTACTCCACCGGTCAACATGGCAACCAAGCCCGAAAGACCAATAATGCGCCCTGCCCGCTCGGGATCGCTCTGGCGGAACTCGGCAACATGCTTCGTAGCAGTCAACCCCATACCAAACCCGGCAAAAACTCCAAACATGACAACGGTGGATCGTATCATTCCCAATTCGCCATAGACGGTCTTACCCAGCATCCGGGCAACGAGAACCGTAGCGCACAACATCATACCACGCGAAATAACCGATCCGGCCATGGACCAGAATACTCCCCGAGCCAAACGTACGCCAACTGGCGAGTTGTCGATCCGGTCTAACGCCGGGCGTAGGAATGGTGGGCAGTATGTGGATACTATCGATTTAATACTCATATGCTTTTCTTTTGTCCATCCAAGAATTGCTCGCAAGCACCAAGAATCGGTTCCGTCGCATGGCCATCTCCATAAGGATTCACTGAGTTGGCCATGGCGTTATAGGCGTTTTCGTCGTTCAGTAGTATGGATACCGCATTGATGATCATTTGCCTATCCGTCCCAACGAGCATGACCGTTCCCGCCTCAACGGCTTCCGGTCGCCAGTATTGAAACCGATCCAAAGATAAGATTATCCGTTTCTGAAGTCCCAGATCGGGACGGGGATGAAATGGATTCCCTCCTGAACACAAGACCTGGGCATATTAGAAGTGAGTCGGTTCGTCCGGAGACTGCCAAGGGGGAATAAAGGTTATGCACTGCACTCCCAGGTAAGCGGTAATCAATAAGAGCAAACCCAGCAGTTTCGTCGCCGTAGAGTCTGTGATGCTCAATGAGCTTTTATAATCTACCTGCTCTCGCATTTTATGACAAGATTCCGAGAGTCGCGGATTACTTGTCTATCAAAAATATTTAAAGATAGCTAAGGCGACTGAATTTCAAATAATAACCGTTGTAATTACTAACCATTCCTTCACCATGATTCCACATAAACCGGACTGGAGGTGATCTCGATCCAGATTCGCCCGTTATCGCCCCCGTCGAGATCTCCGGCACTGCCGTCGGTGATGAATTGAACCGACCCATCTATCGAGACAACCCGGATCATTTCATATGAAAAGATCATGTATCCAGAAGTTTCTTCTTGAGCCCAGACTACTTCTTTGCTTTTTCCGGATGAAGAGGAGGTGAATTTATACCCTTCCAGGTTTGTGTCGCCGGTTTCTACTATAGCACTATATATATAATCACCCAACTCAGCAGTCATGGTCTGATAGGAAATGTATGCGGGCTTAGCAGAAAGATCCTCTTCCCTTAGCAGACCTCCTTCAAATCCACCACCTTGTGTGTTGGTGAGGGGAAACCAGAGAACAGTCTTCAAAGCAGCGGAGAGACCACGAGAAAATACCATGGGGACATACCGAGCCTGCAAGTCAAGCCTATACTCGTCGCCCCATATCCCTACTTCGCTGCAGATCATAGGCTTGCTAATCCCATACCAGGCCAGTACATTTTTAAGCGCAGTGGCTTTCCCGATAATATTACCCCAGATCTCCCGGACAAAGTAATAATAATGAAAGTTCATAATATCGAAGTAATCCGCCCCGCCATTCTCTATAACCTCATTAATAAATCTCTTGCAAAAATACCCACTGTCACCGTTGATGAAATTATCATAGGCAAGACCGCCCATTACTACCCGGGCCGACGGATCCGCAGCTTTAATCGCCGGATAAACCGCCTTAAGCATCAGGGCATACTCTTTCCCAAAATAACCCCAGCTATTTATTGTGGCGCCCCCGCGAGGCGTGCTCCCATCCGGTTCGTTGAACAGCTCCCAGTACTTGATATTATAGGGGGGATGGCTGTAGCGGCTAACCACTGCGCCAACAAATTGAGCGAAATCGGCACGGGCATCGTCATTAAAGGGCCCAGATCGAGTCTGACCGGCCCACGATGGGATATCGGCAATGACCATAATCATGCTCAATTCTTTCTCCCCGAGTTCAGCCAAGATCTCATCATATATCTCCCAATGAAAGTTATCGGCTGTAGTATTGGTTGGTTCCATCTGAGCCCAACTAAGATAAGAATACCGGGTTGTACCTGCTCCAGCCTCCGTCACCTTATTAAGATGAGCAACATCCAAATGAGGAGTCACTTCAATACCGAAACCAGGAAGATCAGGTGTCGTCCAGTAGCGGGATGAAGCCACCGGGTTATCCCCCGGTCCACCGTAATAGATCCGGGAGATCCCCTTGATAGCCCACAAACCTGAATTCGGGCGGAAGACTGATATCTTATCGGACCCATCGCCGGTTATATTGAACGCCTGTGGGATGTCACCGGAAGCGCCGAAATACGACCGGGTAACATTCCGGATCGCCCAGAGGCCGGAACCGCTCCGGAATATCCCGATATCATCTACCCTATCTCCATTATAATCGGCCGGAACCGGGAGGTCGGAGGAACCTCCGAAGTAGAAACGGGCCCCGCCGCGGATCGCCCAGAGGCCGCTGCCGGGTCGAAAAATACCGGCGGCGGCGGTCCCGTCCCCATTGTAATCTCCGGGGACCGGAGCATCTCCGGGAGAACCGAAATACATTCTGGTATAACCATGGATCGCCCAGAGGCCAGAGGCTGACCGAAAGATCCCGATCTCGTCGAGACCATCCCCGTCAAAATCCCCGGCCAGCGGATGATCCTGTGAACCTCCGTAATAAATCCGCGGTCCGCCCCGGACGGCCCAGAGTCCGCTGGAGGGCCGGAAGATAGCGGCGACCGAAGTTGAAGAACTATTGTAGTTAAGGGGGACAGGATAATCACCCGGACCGCCGAAATAAAACCGGCTCACGTCCCGGACCGCCCATAACCCGGTCGAAGCGCGGAAGACGGCCACATCTCCCGTCCCATCCCCGTTAAAATCAACCGCCCAAATTGGCGGCACCACAATAAATGTCGTTAAAAGACTGATTAATAATATATTTTTCATGTTTTTGCCTTTTCTCTACTGTTAAAATTCATTCATTTTTGTCGTCATAAATTGGGCTGGTGAAATAAAATATACCTTAGTTTTCTCGAACTCTCGATCTCCTTTAAGCGATAAATTAACACAGTATGCTACTTCAGGTTGATACTTTTCAATAAAACTTCTCAAAGATCTGCCGATTTTGAACTCCATAATTCGGGAGGAAGATAGATATATATATAACCCAACCCACTGCTCACAACTAATTCCCCCTGCCTATAAGAAGCCACTTCCAGGCCGGTATCACATCGATACGCTCATCTATAGTCTCCTCATCCAACCAGGTAATTATCGTTCCCCGCTTCTCTTTCAATTCATTCATAGCCGACAATAAAGCCCGCATCTATCTCTTTTTCAGAGATAAAACAATACAAATCTTTCCCTGCAACAGATATAGATTTTGACCTTCATATCTTATACCCCTCTGCATATATACCGGTAATATATGCAGAGGGGTGATCAATGTTAAGAAGAAATCAGCTAATTCTATTTCTTTCAAGCTTTATCCATTCCGTAGAACCCAACTATTATTACATGTAATTTTAGCAGGGTTAATACAACATATCAATATAGGGAGCTAGACATTATTTTTATCTTTTGATCGTCATTATCGGGTGAATTTTTTAACTTTAGGCACTTAAGGCACTTTAAACTTTACACTTTCTTTAATAAGCCCCTTCTCCCTTAAAAACAACCACAATGGTCCGGAGGATTATCTTGATATCTAGCCAGAAGGACCAGTTCTCGATGTAGAAGAGGTCAAGTTTCATCCATTCACGGAAGGTGAGATTGCTCCTTCCGCTCACCTGCCAAAGGCAGGTCAGTCCCGGACGGATCTCCAACCGCTTCAGCTGCCAGTCTTCATATTTAACCACTTCATTCGGGGTCGGCGGACGGGGACCGACCAGGCTCATATCCCCGATCAGCACATTCCAGAGCTGAGGAAGCTCATCCAGGCTGTAGCGCCTTAAAAATCTTCCCACCCGGCTGACCCGGGGATCATTCTTGATCTTGAAGATCGGACCATCGGTCTCGTCCATATGCCGGAGTTCCTCCAGCATCTGATCGGCATTCTCGCGCATCGTCCGGAATTTGTAAAAATTAAATAGCTTCCCCTTCTTCCCGTTCCGCTTGGAAGTATAGATAATCGGCCCGGGGGAATCCAGTTTGATTGCCAGGACTATCCCCAGCATAACCGGAGAGAGAACAATCAAAGCCAGAGTCGAAGCTATGACGTCAAACGATCTCTTTAAAAGAAGGTCGGCGCCGTGCAACCCCCTATTATAATATTCCAGCAGCGTGATCCTCCCCAGATAACCG
>Ga0222696_1000385_pt1 | contig 23168 bp, 22 predicted proteins | sample AntAcemetage1400_FD_179817 | JGI IMG/M metagenome (GOLD analysis project Ga0222696, IMG submission 179817) | Saline water microbial communities from Ace Lake, Antarctica - #1400 | ecosystem: Environmental > Aquatic > Non-marine Saline and Alkaline > Saline | place: Antarctica: Ace Lake... | reverse complement strand
ATGGAATAGCAGGCTATTTTGATGTTTTTGTGGTTTGAGATCGGACGAAGATGACGTGAAGACGGGATGCAAAAATGTGAAGTTATTTATTGTTGAGCCCTTATCCTCTTCTGCTCTAGCTGCATACACGCCCTCATTAAAACCTCTTTGACCATAACCGATCGACTGAAATTCACCGTTCATAAACCTAAGTTCGTCTTCTTTAACAGCTCTTTTGTGTTTCTCTTTAGATTGACCAACAAAAACTTTACCATATAGAAGACCTTCTTGAGCGATAACAATCGTAACGCTGAACAGAATTACAAGGCTAAGGGTGAAAAGAAATAATTGACATATTTTGAACATGTTTGTCATGTCAAACCCTCCATATTTTTTAATGGTTAGGGGATGTGCGGAATAAGTAAAAAACAAACCAGCGATTTTATTTATCGCTAAGTAAAGACGTTGTTTACGAGACCAATATAGTAATGAGCTCGGAGACTTGAATTTTCCGTATACCGTATAATTTCTATTGGGTTCTTTTGCTCCTAACGGCATCAATGGCCTCCATTCCTTCCGAATGGGAAACCGTGTGGATTTCAATTTGCGACGGTTCGCATAAAAGGCTCTTTGTCCCGAGCAAAACACTGAATCTTTCAGATCGTATATGACGGTCCAAGTCTTCACGGGTTTCCCACTCCTCGATCAGATTGAAGACTGTTTTGCCTTCGATATCGCAAAAAACGTCATAGCTCAGACACCCATTCTCCTTTCCCGCCGGCTCAATCATGGAGAGAAGCGTTTGCATCATCTCCGTTCGTTTTTCCATGAGTGTCTTCATTGTAATCCTTACGATAATCACGGAAGCCCTCCTCTCCGGGAAAGTCCCATCAAAGGTTTAGGTCACGGCATATTCCCAAATTCAGAACTCTCTCCATTCTGTCTGCCGTCTAAAAAAATCAAAGGTTTCATTATTATATATCCAAACTTCGTGCCAGACTGGGTAAATGCAACTTTATTTGATCCAAGATATTGATTTGTCAATTAATATTCAAACTCGAAAGGTTGGCGGATGAGGGTCAGGTTGACGCGAATAGTGGTCATATATGGCAAATGGTCAAATATGATCACAACCTTGGCATCTTTTGGGTGAAGTGAGTGATGATTGGAGAGGGTATATGAACGGACAAGGAACGGCTTGAAACCGGTCACAAAAAACAGGCGGGTATTCAGGGAAATCGTCCCCGGCTTTCTATCTTCGGAAGTTGGTGCATGACCTGGTTTTATATTTCCACGTAGATCATGGATCGGATGAAAAACAGAATTCCCAGGCTTTATGGCTTGAGGATACCGAGTTTTCGCATTCGAGCGCGCAACGTGCTGCGGTTGAGCCCAAGGATCTCGGCCGCCCCGTTTTTTCCGCTGACTTTCCATTGAGTTTGATCGAGGATTCGCACAATATGTTCGCGCTCAACCGCTTCCAGCGTTTTTTGTGTAGTCGATAAATCCTTTCGATGAGTCTTCAGCTCATCCACCAGGCGCAGCTTGGGTCCCGAGGAGTTAATCACGGCCCGTTCGAGGACGTTTTCCAGTTCCCGGACATTGCCGGGCCAGTGATAATTCTGCAAGGCATTCATGAAGCTTGTCGGGATGATCTTAATGGACTTGCCCATTCGCTTGGAGATCTTTTTGACGTAAAAGTCCACAAGAAGTGGAATGTCATCCAACCGATCCCGGAGCGGCGGCATGGTAATAGGGAAAATATTTAAACGGTACCAGAGATCCTCACGAAACCGGCCTCTGCGGACCTCCTCTTCCAGATTGCGATTTGTGGCCGCAATAATTCGCACATCGACCTTGATCGTATGGGAGCTGCCCAATCTTTCAAACTCACCATCCTGGATCATCCTGAGCAGCTTGGGCTGCAATTCCAGCGGCAACTCACCAATCTCATCCAGAAAAAGGGTGGCGCCGTCGGCGACCTCAAATCGCCCCAAGCGTCTGGAATGGGCGCCTGTAAAAGCACCTTTCTCATGACCAAACAGCTCGCTTTCAATAAGGTTTGAAGGCAGAGTGGCGCAATTCATTTTCATCAAGGCTCGCTCTTTGCGCAAGCTCAAGTCGTGAATGGCCCGGGCGACCAACTCTTTGCCGGTTCCAGTCTCGCCAAGAACCAGGACGATTGTATTGCTGGGAGCAATTTGTTCAACCTTATAGAGCACGTAATTGATCCCATCACTCTGACCAATAATGTTCTCATAGTTGTATTCCAGCTTGATTTCTTCTTTTAGATACGCTTTCTCAGCCTCAAGTTGGTCTTTTAACTTCTTTATTTCGAAAAGTGCGGTTTCAGCGATCTGTTTGCCTTTTTCCGCCTCTTCCCTTGCTACTCTAATTTCGGCCGTTCGCTTTTCAACAAGTTCCTCAAGATGTCTTTTATAATATTCACGCTCAGTCACATCCTCGATGGATAGGAGGATCATCTGGGTTTGCTTCGACTCTCTGTAAATCCGTCTGGCGTTCAGATGCATTATCTTTCGGCCTATGGTCTCAAAGTTATGTTCCACCTCAAAGTCATTAAATGTGGACTTCTGAGGAAGGATATCTTCAAGTAATTCTCTAAGCCTTGGGATGTCCCATTGCTGGTTGCCAAGATCATATATTAATATCCCCTCTGTTCCCTCTGGTTTAACCTTGAAGGTCTGGTAAAATGAAAGATTGGCCTTTACAACCTTCAAATCAGAATCAAGCACCACTAAGGGTCCACGAACCGAACCTAAGACGTTATCAAAAATTTCTATAAAGGCTTGCAACTTCCGTTTATCGTATCCTAACGCCTTCACTGTTTGTTCAACTTCTTTAAATGATTGCTTGTTATCCATTGGCAAAATCTACACTAAGACGATTCCATTCTTCTATCTCTGCGCCTTTCTTCACGCTTTTCAATCTCTTCGGCAAAGAGATCGAGGCGGAGGGGACAGGGAGATTGATTTTGGTCGACATATTGGCACTCAACTTGATTGCATTGTACAAACAGTTCGTGTATTGGTTTACGACTGAGGGAAGGTTTAACTTTTAAAGCAATTTTGACATCCTCAGATACAACAGTACAAAAATAATCTTTTTCCCTACGCTTTGGCAATGGTGTTCTCCTTCCTTTCACGGGGACGGCGGAACATCCGTGATATCTTGATATTTACTAACGCTCATCTACCATGATCTTTCACTTTATTGAAGGTTCCGAACAATTGTCGCTAGTCAAGGGGGACTCTTTGGGTTGGAAAGCGGCGAAAATGGGTTTGGTTGTATGTCAGGGGGGCGGAGATAGACAGGGTTTAGGAGATATGGGTCATCGAGATCGCCCGAAAGGAATTTTTTGAGGGCCAATGATCCTATTGAAGATGCCCTTAGATTCCAGAAACAGGCCGGAGCTAAGATGGCGAGAGAGCCAAGTGGTTTATTTATAGACGGTCCCTGGTTCGCATAATCATTTCCCACGAAGAGGGTCGGTTTCTGGAATAGGGAGGGAAAATCCTCAAATTTCAGACTGGTATCGTCTCCTGATCTTATTAGCTCCCCGTTATCGTTCCATGTGAATTGAGCGGTAAAGGCCTCTCCTTTCCTGGAAGTGAGAACAGGGACTAGAGGTAAATCTGCATATGGGATTTGGCTCGCCATGGCTTCGAGGCTTGATATTCCGACAACAGGAACCTGAAGAGCATGGCACAACCCTTTGGCTAAGGCAATCCCTACCCTAAGGCCTGTAAAACTTCCCGGGCCTGTTGCAACTGAAATGCACTTTACGTCTCTGATATTAGATTTTGATGAGTTGAGCATGAAATCTAGGGCCGGCATAAGGTTTCCGAAATGGCCTTTCCCTCCAGGCATCAGGTATTCTGTCAAGAGAGTTCCATCCTCAGATAGAAGAGCAAGCGCAAATTGCAGGGTGGACGTGTTTATGGCTAAGAGCATATGGTTTCGCGTTACGGGTTGCGGGTTACGCGTTGCGGGTTACGAGTTACGGGTTGCGGTGAAGCGCAGAGCGGAAAGCGCAAAGCGGGAACGATGTGCCACGCGCCATGGGCCATGCCCTATGCGTGTACGGGTTTTAGTGTCTTTTCAATCAACAATCATAAATCATCAATCAGCAATCAGATGTCCCTATCCCAGGAGCCTTTTTATATCGTTATAGACCACGAAGACCATCAGGAGGACAAGGAGGAATATACCCATTTTCTGTAGGAATTCACGTTTCTTGATATTGAGAGGCCTCCCCATAACAAGCTCTATCAGGAGTAAGACAATGAAACCACCATCAAGGATCGGAATGGGCAGAAGGTTCAGGATGCCCAGGTTGATACTGATAACGGCAGTGAAAGGGATCAGATAAGTCCAGTTTTCCTGAGCTAATTGGCCGGTCATCTGGCCGATAAGGATCGGTCCGCCAACAGTCTCAATCGGAATGACCCTCTGGATAAGCTTCACAACTGTCAGGCAGGTCAGCTCTATTATTTCCCAGGTCTTTCGGAACCCTTCCTTGATGGCCCCCAGAGGCCCAAGATACACTTTCTCGAATTTACCGGCTGCGACAATCCCTATAAGGGGCGATTTTATCTCCTCGCCAAAAATGTTTTTGGTCACGGAAATTTCCGGAACCACTGTGAGCGTAACATATGCATCCCCTCTTTTTACCGTGACATCAACCGGCTGTCCTGTATTTCCCTGTATGATTTCTTTGATCTGAGGCCAGTTTTCTGTTTCTTTGTCCCCCACAGACACGATGACGTCACCTTTCAGGAAACCTGCACTACTGGCTGGTGAGTTTTCTCTTACCTGTCCGATTTCCGGGGTCATGACATGGATACCTGCCACAATATAAAAACTGCAGAAGATGAGCAGGGCCAGAAGGAGGTTGAATATGGGTCCTGCAGCAACAATGGCCATTCGTTTGCCCACGTGCTTGTTGCTGAATGATTTTTCTTCATCTTCAGGGGAGAGGGGCTCTTCCTCTTCATCGGCGCTTTCTCCCAACATCTTTACGTAGCCCCCGAGCGGGAGGGCGGAAATGAGATATTCTGTTTCTCCCATCTTTTTACCCACCAGTTTTGGACCAAAACCCAATGAGAACTTGAGGACCTTTACACCAAAATATTTGGCAGCGAGAAAATGACCCAGTTCATGGAAGAATATCAAGACTCCAAGAACAATAAGGAAAGGGAGTATATAGTAAAGAAAAAAATGTATAGATTGATCTATTTGCATGGTAGTTCTCCAGACTTCAACTATTTAACTACTAAAAACGTAATATCTCGTGGTGTGGTTCCTGGACTCCCGCTTTCGCGGGAATGACAGTCACGTACCCCCCATCGTCATTCCCGCGAAAGCGGGAATCCAGAAATGTGGCATACCAAAGCACTTACCCGAACTTATTGAGAGTTACCTGAAAACTCGCCCACTCAACTGTTCTCGAGCCGTTTCCCTCGCCCACCTGTCTGCGGCCATGACCGCTTCAATGGTTTCGACAGGAGAATGGGTATGGGTGTCTATGGTTTTCTCTATGAGATCAGGGATGTCTAAAAAACCGATTGCCCCCTTCAGGAAGGCGTCGACGGCTATTTCATTGGCCCCGTTGAGAGCGGCAGGCATGCTTCCACCGATTGCCGCCGCTTTGAGGGCCAGATCCAAACACCTGAATCGATTCATATCCGGCTTTTCAAAGCTGAGGGTTCCAACTTTTTCGAGATCTAATGGGGTAAGGCCATTACGTATATGTCGCGGATAGGAGAGAGCATAGGCGATTGGAACGGTCATGTCAGGAATCCCCATCTGACCTATAATAGATCCGTCCTTATATTCTACCATGGAATGTAAAATGCTTTGGGGATGTATAAGGATATCTATCTGATCCATTTCCAAATCAAACAACCATTTGGCCTCAATTACCTCGAGACCCTTATTCATCATGGTGGCCGAATCTATGGTGATCTTAGGGCCCATACTCCAGTTGGGGTGTCTGAGTGCCTGAGCAGCGGTTACCTCACGCATCTCATCGAGTGACAGGTCCCTGAAAGGTCCTCCTGAGGCAGTCAGAATTACCCGTTTCAGGTCTTCCTTCATGTGGCCCTTAAGAGATTGGAGGATAGCGCTGTGTTCACTATCAATCGGCAGGATAGAAACACTTCTTTTTTTTGCTTCGGCCATTACAAGTGGTCCCGCCATGACCATGGTTTCCTTATTGGCCAAGGCGATATCCTTTCCGGCCTTAATGGCTTCATAAGTGGGTATCAGGCCTGCTGCGCCGGTCATGGCCGAAATAACGGTGTCCACGCTTTTTAAGGTTGCCAGACGTACAAATCCCTCGACACCAAAGAAAACCTCTGGAGCGTTGCCTGCGGGTAGGCGGTTTTTCACTTCGCTTGCAAGAGATTCTTCCAAGACGGCGACGGCCGCAGGTCTGAAGGTTTCTATCTGGTGTAAAAGAAGATCCTTATTTGTGCCGGCAGAAAGACCTATAACTTTGTATTTTTCAGGGTTGGAACTGATTAGCTTGAGGGCACTGACTCCGATTGACCCTGTAGAGCCTAATATGGTTATATTTTTCATTATTACACCGTATAAAAGAAAAGATAAACAAAAAGAACGGGGATGGCAAAGAGAAGGCCGTCGATCCTGTCGAGGATGCCCCCATGCCCGGGAAGAATATGCCCCGAATCTTTTACGCCGTGGTGCCGTTTTAACATTGATTGAGATAGGTCTCCTATCTGGCCTGCTGCGGACAGCGCTATCACAAGAATCACAATGCTTAGATCTAAAGGATGGAGTGCGATTAAGCGGAGGAATATGGATGCGGCAATTACGCTGACAATGACTCCTCCAATGGCGCCTTCCCAGGTTTTTTTGGGGCTGACTGCCTCATAAAGCTTGTGTTTTCCAAAAAGTTTTCCGAAATAAAAAGCGCCGGTGTCGCTTGCAAAGATTACGGCAAGGAGAAAAAATATCCATCCCTGTCCCCCCGGGCGTATATCAATAAGTACGAGGAGCGCAAGCGGCAGTGACACGTAAATGGGTCCAAGTACCGCCTTGCCAAGCTCTTCCGTCAGTCCCCGTTTGGATGAAGAATAAGTTAGCATGAATAAAGACATAGGGACGAGGGCCCACAGCAGAATGATGACCGGCACTAAAAAAATCTGTCTTATGTATAGGACAGCAAACAGCAGAAACGTCAAGAAATAGTTGGTCCAACACACGAAGCGAGGCAGACGCGCTGCAGTTATGCCATAGAATTCTATGAGACCTGCCAAAGAAGCCGCACAAAGTACAGAATAAAACATCCACCTTGGTCCAAAACCTACAAGAAAGACCAATATCGGTATGGCGATTATGGCTGTGAGCCATCGTTTTAGATGCATATTCGTCTACCAGTTGTTTTGAAAGATATTCATCTTTTCCCATTCATAATTCGATGTTCGACGTTCATCTGCTCGACGTTCATCTTTTATTATTCATCAGCCCCTTGCCCCAAATCTTCTATCCCTCATCTGATAATCTTTGAGGGCCTTTTCGTATTCATTTTCCCCAAAATCGGGCCACAGGGTCGGTGTGATATAAATCTCACTGTATGAAATCTGCCAGAGAAGGAAGTTGCTGATACGGTATTCCCCGCTGGTTCTTATTAGCAGATCAGGGTCGGGTATCCCTGATGTATAGAGGGAGTTTGAGACAAGTTCTTCGGTTATATCGCTGACAGAGATTTTGTTTTCTTGTATTTGGCTGACAATCTTTAGAATGGCATCCAAAATTTCCTGTCTACCCCCATAGCTGAGGGCCAATGTCAGTGTCATATCACTGTTAGAAGAGGTCTTCTCGATAGTGTCCTGAAGGATTTGTCTGGTACTTTTTGGAAGTCTTGCGGTCCTGCCAATTGTTTTTAGTTGTATCCCATTTTCCTGCATCTCCTTCAGCTCGTTTTTTAAGAATCGATTTAGCAGCTGCATAAGCGCTTTGACTTCAAGGGCAGGCCTTTTCCAGTTTTCTTCGGAAAAGGCATAGAGTGTAAGCCATCGAATACCGATTTCGCGGCTGAAGGTCACAATTTCTCTGACAGTGTCGGCCCCCTTTTGATGTCCACGGATACGGTTGAGGCCTTTACTTTTTGCCCACCTTCCGTTGCCGTCCATGATAATGGCCACGTGCTCGGGTAGTTGTTTGGAGTTAATATGGGTCATCTAATTAGAATGCTGCTTTGAAGAATTTGTAAAAAATAGAGGGATAATGGAGCGGAAGGCTAAAACTCTATGATCTCCTTTTCTTTCTGGGAGGTTATCTCATCGATTTTCTTAATAAATTCATCTGTTATTTTTTGCACTTCGTCCTGTGATTTGTAAAGTTCATCTTCTGAGATCTCTTTTTCGGTCTTCAATTCCTTGAACATTTCATTGGCTTCTCGTCTTAGATTGCGGATCGATATCTTGCTCTCCTCGGCCATTTTTTTTGCTAATTTTGCTAACTCCTTTCTCCTTTCCTCTGTTAACGGGGGGATTGAGATCCTGATGATTTTGCCGTCATTTATGGGGGTCAGGCCCAATTCGGATTTGAGAATCCCTTTTTCAATATCGCCGATAATGGATAGGTCCCAGGGTTGAATGGTGATGAGGCGACTCTCCGGGACAGACATAGAGGCAACTTGTTCAAGAGGCATTTGGGTGTCATAACATTCCACCTTGATCCCTTCCAAAAGGGCAGTGGAGGCCCGCCCTGTCCGGATTCTCTTAAATTCTTTTTGAAGGGCCTCGGCAGACTTGGTCATTTTCTGGCGCAGTTCTGAAAGAATTTCGTCCTTCATTCTGTTTCTCCTAACTGAAACCTGACAAATCGCCTGACTACAATATTCTCCCCTGTCTTTGCTATCAATTCATTCAACAGATTCTGGATTGTGATGTCAGGATTTTTCACAAAAGGCTGTTCGAGGAGACATGCCTCAGAAAAGAACTTCTTGAGTTTTCCTTCCACGATTTTTCCAATTATCTTTTCAGGTTTTCCTGATGCTTTAGCCTGCGATGCATAGATCTCTTTCTCTTTTTCTAAGATATCTTCCGGCACTCTTTCTCGATCGATGGCTACCGGGTTTGTTGCCGCAACCTGAATTGCAATGTCTTTTACAAAACCTGTGAAATCATCAGTCTTCCCGGTGAAGTCTGTTTCGCAGTTCGCCTCAACCAGGACCCCGATTTTTCCTCCTGCATGAATATAAGACTGCACCTGACCCTGGGAAGTCGTGCGACCGCCCCGCTTTTTGGCTGTTGCGATCCCCTTTTTCCTTAGATGATCAATAGCCTTGCTTATGTCTCCGTCGCACTCTAAGAGCGCTGCCTTGCAGTCCATTATTCCAACGCCGGTCTTTTCTCTCAGCTCTTTAATTATTGAAGTCGATATTGTCAATTTTACCCCCCGCTGGATTGTTGATTTATGATTGTTGATTGATGATTGGTTCTCCTGAAATGCGGAGATCCTTTTTATCTTTGCCAAGATCAGTTCTATGCCCTAATTCTTATATCAGCCCCAATCTTGATGGTCTCGTAAAATGTCAAAAATCATCCGTTTTCGTCATTCCCGCGAACGCGGGAATCCAGGAAATTCGGGTGTTTATGGACCCCCGCTTTCGCGGGGGTGACGGGCTTGGGGACTTTTTACAAGACCATCAATCTTTCTCTTTCTATACGATAAAATTCAAATGAGTATCGGTTGACTCGGTAGTTTCCAATAAGCTCCATTGAATTCCGGTGAACAGGACTGGTTATTTGATTATCTTTCCGATGGATCCTTTTCAATCGACAATCAACAATCATCAATCATCAATCGAAGGTTCCTGGTCGTCTTTTTCTTCTTTTGTTTCCGGTTTTATTTCCGGTTTTTCTGTTTTTGGAAGGATAATTATCTCAGGACCCCCTTCCTCACCCTCAATCGATTCAGATACTTCAACTACCTCCTCGGCCGCAGCAGCCTCCTCCTCCTGTTCTTTTCTTAATGCGTCTTCTTCCCTTAATCGCTGCTCTGCTAAGGCGTGCCCTTCGATGGCGGCATCCGCGACTTTGGAGCATATCAGTCTTATGGCTCGAATGGCATCGTCATTTCCTGGTATGATGAAATCTATGTCATCCGGATCGCAGTTCGAGTCGGCAATGGCAATCACAGGAATGCCGAGTTTTCTGGCCTCTCGTACCGCTATCTTTTCCCTCTTGGGGTCTACTACGAAAACTGCCCCCGGCAGTTCATCCATATTTTTGATCCCTCCGAGGTTCCTTTCTAATTTAAACAGCTCTTTATCCATCTTCAGGATTTCTTTTTTGGTGTACCGATTGATGGAACCATCTTCTTTCATCTGTTCTACTTCTTTGAGGCGCGCGATACTTTTCTTGATGGTTTGGAAGTTGGTCAGAGTGCCCCCAAGCCATCGGTTGACCACATAAAACATGCCGCAACGTTCGCTCTCTTCCACAACCGATTCGTGTCCCTGTTTTTTGGTCCCAACAAAAAGGAGCGGGTATCCGTCAGCGACAGTCCTGACAATAAAGTCATAGGCTATTCTTATTAGTCTGACCGTTTTTTGAAGGTCAATGATGTGTATCCCGTTTCGAGCCCCGAAAATGTACGGTTTCATCTTGGGGTTCCACCGCCTTGTTTGGTGTCCGAAATGTACGCCTGCTTCGAGAAGTTGCTTCATGTTGATAACTGCCATTCAATCCTCCTTAGTAGCGAGATCAGCAGATCTCTATGCCGGTTTTTCCTCAGTTCGGAGAGTCTCGGCCCCAGTGGGGCAACAGGGGTACCTGGCAAAAATCCGAACCTGTGATTTTTAGGGCTATTTAGTGTCCGAACGAAAAATAGGATTTTTTGCTCAGATCAAGGAAGACGATAATTTTAACCGCAGGAATACATTGAGTATTTCGAGGATTAAAATTTGAGTCTGACGCAGATATGGGCGAAAAAGACAGTTTTCGTTCAGGCACTATTTGACCCTTGAGCTATTTCTCCTAACTTGGTATTATCGAATGAATCCCTGTGGGCGCCCCGTCACGATCGGTTAATGAGGCACGGAACCCAAATCCTCACATTTTGCCCCGTGAGGCCCAAAATTCATAAGCCGATCTTTATAACATTGCCGATTTTAATTTGCAAGAAAAAAATATTGGGGGATTTAGGGATTGAAGAATTTAGGAATTTAGGGATTGAGGGATTACGAATTCATCAATCATCAATCAACAATCATCAATCCGCCTGGGGGTGGGCCATGGATGAAAATATCAAGAAAGGTATCAAAAGGCTTGCTGAAAATGCTGAAATAGGGGTTGCTCGATCTATCCTGCGCTGGAAGTACAAAAAGGAAAGGGGGGCGCCTCCAATGGATGATGATCTCGAAACCCAGTCTCGAATGGTAGCTGGCAAGGCGCACGATGTTATTGCGGAAAGAGGAAGGAACGTCTGGAATGAGCTCAAAAAGGTGTACGCAAAAACCGGTGCCAAGGAGGAGTCAGACGAGTGATATATAACAAGTTGCTTCACGAGATCAGAAAAGATCTGGATGAAAAGGAGAAGGAGAGACTTTCTCCATGGGCGTGTCTTAGCAGTAAAGCAGTGAGAAGTGAGAAAGATGATGACATCGATCGTGGGCACAGACAGAGTTTTTCTGCTGATTCCGACCGTATACTCCATTCTTTGGCCTATTCCCGCTATATAGACAAGACTCAGGTTTTTTATTTGATAAAAAATGATCATATTACCCACAGGGTCTTGCACGTGCAGCTTGTGTCCAAAATAGCAAGGACCATAGGACGTCTTATCAGGCTTAATGAGGATCTGATTGAGGCTATAGCCCTTGGGCACGATATCGGCCACACTCCCTTCGGGCATGATGGAGAGAGATTTCTCTCCGTTATTTGTGAAACTCATCAGATAGGCCGGTTTCTCCATAATATACAGGGTGTCCGCTTCCTGCAGGAGATAGAGAGGAAGGGGAGGGGATGGAATCTGACGCTGCAGGTGTTGGATGGGATTCTCTGTCACGACGGTGAGATCCATTCTGAGTCCCTCGCGCCAAAGAGAGAAAAAAATTTTGAGACCCTGATTGTTGAAATAGGAAAAAAGGAGGAAAACCCTTCCGTCGATATCTGGCCCATGACATTGGAGGGGTGCGTAGTCAGGATGGCCGACACCATAAGCTACATTGGCCGGGATATAGAAGACGCTATCAGACTCGGTTTGATTACCCGGCAAGATATCCCGGAGGATTGCAGACGGGTTCTCGGGGATACAAATGGGACCATTGTTTATACCCTTGTAGAGGACCTTGCTGCGAATAGTTTAAACAGGGAGGATCTGAATTTCAGCAGTGATGTGGGATTTGCATTGAAAAAGCTTAAGGAATTTAATGAAAAATATATTTATCAAGACAGCAGGGTCAAAGGGCAAACCACCAAGATTAAGCTTATGTTTGAGTTGTTGTTTGAAAAATATCTTGAGGATCTCGAAACAGGGAATGAGAATTCCGCTATATACAAGGGGTTTTTGGAGGGAATGTCGCCGAAATATGTGGAACAGACCCATCCGGCAGCGATTGTGCGGGACTTTGTCGCCGGGATGACGGATGAGTATTTCTTAGGTCAATGCCGCAAGAATTTTATCCCCGAAATGAATCCCAATTTTTTTAAATAGCTAAGGTAGATGGTCTCGTAAAAAGTTTCCAAGGCCGTCACTCCTGCGGGAGTCCATAAGTAGGTGATTTTAATGGATTCCCGTTTTCACGGGAATGACAATAACAGGTGCTTTCTGACTTTTTACGAGTTCATCATTTGTTAACATATTTTTGTTGACAAAAATAAGGTTAGCGGGTAATTGTGTATCCGCATTTAGGAAAAGATTCACTAATAGAATATGGAGGCCCATGATATGGTTCAGGGGGGGGAACTCAAGGAAGGCGACATAATTCTTAAGCTAGAAGATGTCCACATGTCCTTTGGCAAGGTGGTCGCCTTGGCCGGTGTCAGCTTAGAGGTGAGGAAGGGTGAGATTCACTCGATTATCGGCCCAAACGGCGCAGGCAAGACAGTCATGATGAACTGTATTAACGGACTTTACAGGCCTCAGAAGGGGAATATTTTTTTCAAAGGCCAGAAGATCAGCGGGCTTAGACCGTACAGACGGGCAGAACTCGGGATTTCCAGGACATTTCAGAAATTAGAGCTTTTCGGGGGTATGACGGTCCTCGACAACATCCGATTGGGTAGGCACATACATCTCAAGAGCGGCATCGTAAGCGGGTCTATTTATGTGGGGAAGACGAAGGCCGAAGAGATTACGTCGAGGAAGTTTATTGAAGAGGAGATTATCGATCTCTTAGAGATTGAAAGTATCAGGGACAAGCCGGCTCACATGCTTCCCTATGGGCTCCAAAAGCGCGTTGAATTAGGCCGGGCATTAGCGCTAAACCCGGAACTCATACTGTTAGATGAGCCACTCGCCGGGCTGAACTTGGAAGAGGTGGAGGACATGGCCCGTTTTATCCTCGACATCAATGAAGAGAAGCGCTGGAAGATCACCTGCGTCTTGGTTGAACACGACATGGGCGTGGTCATGGATATATCCAACCGGGTTAATGTGCTGAACTTTGGTACCCAGATTATGGATGGGACTCCCGAGGAGGTTCAGGCGAATCCGGAAGTGGTAAAGGCTTATTTGGGCGAAGAAGATTTGTATTCCTCAAGGAGGTAGAACAAGAAATGAACGGATCCGGGATAGAGATCACCAAGGACCTCACGATTCCCAAGCTCTTTTTTAGACAGTGCAGGAAGTACGGAAAAAATAAGGTGGCCATGCGGGAGAAAGAGTTCGGCATATGGATCCCTTTTACCTGGCAGGATTATTATGACAATGTCAAATACCTCAGTCTCGGTATGGTCAGTCTCGGGCTAAAGCGCGGGGATAAGGTGGCTATGATCGGGGACAACCGGCCCGAGGGACTCTGGGCAGAGATGGCCGCCATGTGTGCTGGCGGGATCGGTGTGTGGTTGTTCCAGGACTGTATGATGGATGAGGTCAAATATATTATTGACCACTCCGACTCCAGGTTTTTTGTTGGTGAGACCCAGGAGGAGGCCGATAAGGGCATCTCTATCAAAGATGATTGCCCTAAGCTGCAGACGATAATATGGGATGACCCCAAAGGTATGAGGAATTACCACCAGGAGTTTCTCATCAGCATAAAAAGGGTTCAGGAACTCGGAAAAGAGCTTGACAAGAAGGAGCCGGACCTCTTTGAAAAAATGATAAATGAAGGCCATGGCGAGGATGTTTGCCTGCTCTTTTATACCTCCGGGACAACGGCCCTTCCCAAGGGTGCGCTTCTGACCCACTGGAATATGCTCACCATGGGGAAGAACCTCATGGCCGTTGACCCCTGCTATGACACCGATGATTTTGTCTCCTATCTCCCCTTTGCCTGGATCGGTGAGCAGATGATGTCCATATCGTGCGGTCTTCAGATGGGATATACCCTCAACTTCCCCGAAGAGCCGGAAACAGCCCAGGAGAATATCAGGGAGATCGGCCCCCACGTAATGTTCGCTCCACCCCGGCTCTATGAGGGGATGACCCGCCAGGTCCAGGTAAAATATATAGATTCCACCTGGATTAAAAGAAAGATCTACGAACTTGCTACCAAAGTGGGCTATAAGGCCGCGGGTTTCAGGTTTGAAAAGAAACCGGTTCCCCTGCAATGGAAGTTTCTGAACTGGATCGCCTCCATAACCATGCAGAAAAAGCTTAAGGACCATCTCGGCCTGTCGAGGCTCAGACACTGCTACACGGGCGGTGCAGCCATGGGACCGGATCATTTCAAATTTTTTCACGCCCTCGGTGTTAATCTCAAACAGATATACGGACAGACAGAAGTGGCCGGTATTTCTGTTGTCCACAGAGACGGCGACATCAAGTATGATACAGTGGGAACACCGATCCCTGAAACAGAGATCAAGATAACAGAAGAGGGCGAGATTCTCACAAAAAGTCCTTCAGTGTTCATCGGATATTATAAGAATGATGAGGCTACCGCAAAAACTCTGGTGGATAATTGGCTATATTCAGGTGACAGGGGGTTTATTGATGAAGATGGTCATCTCGTGGTCTTTGACCGTTCCAAGGATGTCATGACCCTAAATGACGGAAGGCCTTTTTCGCCCCAATATCTTGAGACCCGATTGAAGTTCAGCCCCTTTGTCCAGGAGGTATGGGCCATAGGCGATAAGAGGGACTACGTAACGGCCGTGATGTGTATCGATTACGCCGTGGTGGGGAAGTGGGCCGATGACAAGAAGCTCAACTACACCAGCTATCCGGAATTGTCCCAGAAACAGGAGGTCTATGACCTGGTACAGAAACAGATTGAAGAGGCCAATAAGGACCTGCCAGGACCGGCGAAGATCAACAAATTTGTCAATCTATACAAGGTATTTGACGCGGATGATGAAGAGTTAACAAGGACCTCCAAACTGAGACGGGCATTTGTGGGCAATAGGTATAAGGATATTGTGGACGCCCTCTATTCTGACGTGGATATTGTACATATGGATACCAAAATTACCTATGAAGATGGCAGGGAACAACGGATAAAGACCGACCTGCACATCCAGAAGATTAATGTATAGGGAGTAAGCAGTAGGGAGTAAGAAAAAAGGGAGGAAAAGAATGGAGCTGTTTTTCATGAGCTTGACCACAGGTATTCTGGTCGGAGGCATATATGCCTTAGTGGCCTTGGGGTGGGTACTTATCTACAAGTGCTCTGGTGTCCTCAATCTGGCCATGGGCGAGTTGACCCTTGTCGGGGCCTATGTGACCTATACTTTTTACGAGATAGGAATCCCCTTTATTCCTGCCGTGCTGCTTACCCTCCTTGTGGGAATTGTCTTAGGGTTTTTGACTGAACGTATCTTTTTGGACAAGCTCATCGGAGAGCCTATCTTAGCCGTTATCATGGTGACGGTGGGGATCTCCTTCTTCTTAAAAGGACTTGTCGGATATATCTGGGGGTCAGACACAAGGGTCTTCACGCCCCCCGTCTTTGATATCGAACCGATCACTATTGGCATCCTCAAGATATCTCCTGTGTATCTCTGGTCTTTCATCCTTTCTATTGTGCTGCTCATCGTATTCGTAGCTTTTTTCAAGTATACTCGCTGGGGTCTTTCCATGCAGGCCACTGCCGATGACGAAACTGCCGCCCTCTCTCTCGGCGTTAGCGCACGGTTTGTTTATGCGGCCGCGTGGGCCATTGCCTTTATGAGTGCGGGTGTGGGCGGGGCTCTCCTCGGGAATATCAATGGGATCAATATTTCAGTGGGCCACTTAGGGCTACTGGTACTCCCTGCCGTGGTTTTGGGCGGGCTGAATTCTGTCCCGGGGGCCATTGTTGGGGGGATTATGATCGGATTGCTACAGAATTTTTCAGGGACATATCTTGACCAATATTTCCCTGGCGGGGTGAAAGAGATCGTCCCCTTTGCCTTTATGGCCGTCTTCCTCCTGTTCAAGCCGTATGGGCTGTGGGGATGGGAGAGGATCGAGAGAGTGTAGGGATAATAGAGAGTAGGCAGTAAACAGTAGGCAGAATGAAGAATGGTTTTGAGCTTAAACTTTAGTCACTTTAGGTATCTTCTCAATAAATCGGGGCAAGTACTTTCTGAGACCACTTTTCTGGATTCCCGCTTTCGCGGGAATGACAGTTACTTACCCCCCATCGTCATTCCCGCGAAAGCGGGAATCCAGTGGCTACACCGCTACTTATTGAGAGGTTACCACTTTAGCTCATTTTAGTCACTTTAGATCATTTAAAAGAGGTATTCTATGTCCAGTGTATGGTTGCCATGCGGTGATTACCACCAGAACTATGCGGAAGATCATGGGTGGTGGCAGACAAATTTTTTAAAGGGGAAGATGCTTCTGCTCCTCGCCGTTGTTTTCATCGGCATACCCCTCGTCGCTGATGAATACTGGATCAGCGTCGGTACCATGATTGGGTATACCGCCATGGGCGCATTGGGGGTTCAACTCCTTATCGGTTATGCCGGTCTGCTTACCTTAGGTCATGCCGCCTTTATCGCGGTTGGCGCTTATACGAGTGTCATGTTAATCCTCCAGTTCCCATGGCCCCAGTTCCTTATTGACTGGGGGCTGGCCTACCCGATCAGTGTCATTGCCGCCGGTATTGTTGCGGGGCTGTGGAGTGTCCTTTTTGGCCTGCCGTCTGCCAAGGTGAAAGGCTTTTATCTGATCCTGACTACCATGGCGGCCCAGTTTATTACCGTTGATTTTATCCTGACCCAGTATATCAGCCAGATAGGCGGCAGGGGACAGGCCTTTTCTCTTCCCCCGGGGACCATCAAGATCGGTCCGTGGGTCATTGAAAATGATATACAGATTTATTTTGTGATGGCGGTTATACTCACGCTCATGGTGATCGTCCTGGCCAATCTCCTCAGGTCCAAACCGGGCCGCGCATGGGTGGCCATCAGGGATAATGATATTGCGGCAGAAGCGCTTGGCATCAATATCATCTGGTACAAGCTCTTAGCCTTTTTCGTGGCCGGGTTTATGGCAGGTGTTGCCGGGGCATTCTGGGTTTGTAACACCGCTGCCCTGAGTCCCGAACACTTTCAGTGGTTTTTGTCCCTCTGGCTCGTGGGTGTGATCCTCATCGGAGGGGTCGGTTCCATACAGGGGGCCATTTTCGGATCCATCTTTATGGTGGTTGTTATGGAACTGCTCCAGATGGGGGCCATTCCTTTGGCCGAGTATTACCCACAAATCCTCTTTGATTTTGCTTATATTAAAGATATGGCCTTCGGTTTGGCTATCTGCGGTTTTCTGATCTATGAACCGAACGGTCTTGCCTACCGCTGGTGGCAGGCGAAGAACTATTTTAACCTATGGCCGTTTTCATATTAATAGATTTTACAACTCAACGAATCAGCGAATTAACTAAACAACGAATATTCGAAAGGAGGTGAAAAGGTCCTGATTTTTATTGGTTTTTTCATTAAGTAGCGTCAACTATTTGGTTTTATAAACTGTTTAAGAAAGGGGGAAAACAGATGAAGAAAAGCATGCTTCTAAGGCTTTTGGTTCCGTTTTTGGCAGTTGTTTTTCTGATGGCATTTTCCACATCGTCCTTGGCGGCCAAAAAGATTAAAATTGGCGGTATCATGGATACTACCGGGGCTACATCGGATGTGGGCAAGGACTATGCCATTGGAATGTCCGAGGCGTTCAAATACATTAATTCTGTCGGCGGCGTTAACGGTAAAAAGATCAAGTACACCTGGTTTGACTACGGGTATCGTATACCCGAAGCCATCACAAAGTACAAGCTCTTAAAAAGACTTGGCGCCATAGCAATTATGGGGTGGGGGACCGGAGATACTGAGGCCCTTTCACCCACGGTCAATAAGGATAAACTTCCCTATGTGTCTGCTTCCTATTCGGCGCATCTGACCAATCCTGCAAAGACACCTTATAACCTCTTCTTTTCGTCAGATTATTCCACCAATGCGAGGAGCGCATTAACCGCATGGTTTGATAAAAAATGGCCCAAACATAAGGATTATAACAAGAGGAAACCGAGACTGGCCTGTTGTTACATGTTTGCTTCACCCTACTGCTCCTCACCCATCAAGGCCCTGAAAGACCAGGCCAAACTCCTCGGCTTTGAGGTCGGTCCGGATCAGGACGTGTCGCTCTTTGCCCTTGATACAAAGAGCCAGATCATGGCCTTAAAAAAATTCAAACCGGACCTGTTGTGGCACGGCAACACCACCATGTCAGTCTCCGCGACAGTCAGGGATGCTTATGCCTTGGGTCTTGACACTGACTGGATAATCAATAACTGGGGATTTGATGAGAACCTGCCCAGATTGGCCGGGAAGGCCGCAGAAGGGGTAATGGGATGTACGCCCCATGCCTTTTTTGGACAGAATTACAAAAACATGAATCTTGTTGTGGACGCCGCGGCCAAGTATAATCCGGGCATCCCTAAGGCTAAAAGATTGAACAGGACGGTCCAGGCATGGGGAGATGCCCTGGTTCTCTGGGAGGCCATGAAGCGGGCCGACAAGGCGGGGGATCTGACAAGTGTAGGCATAATGAAAAAGGGCTTTGAAACTATGCGCAATTATGACCTTGGTCTGGGCGCTTCGCCTGTTTCATATACACAATACGATCACCGGCCCGCCACAGGTTGCCTTATCCAGGAATGGAAAAACGGGAAATTTCAGGAATTGGAACGTGTTAACTTGAAAAATCGTTGGCCCCAACAGTGGGAAAAAGACTGGTTAGGATGGTAACAGACTAAACAAGACCTTTGGGAGGTAATCTCTTTGGAGACATCAGAGGCTATACTAAATATCAATAATATCGAGGTGAAGTATCACGAGGTCATCTTGGTCCTCAAGGGCGTTTCCATTGAGGTGCCCAGGGGGGGGATCGTTGCGTTGCTCGGGGCCAATGGCGCCGGCAAGAGCACGACTCTCAAGGCCATCTCCGGTCTTTTGAAGGTTGAAGACGGCGAGGTCACCGATGGCGCCATTGAGTATGAAGGGAAACGCATACACCACGAACGAGCGGCGAAGATCGCCAAGGCCGGTATTGTGCAGGTCATCGAAGGCCGGAAGGTATTCGAGCACCTCACCGTTGAGGAAAACCTCAAGGTGGGCGCGCACCTGAGAAAGACCGGCTCGGTGAAGGACGGTCTTCAGATGGTATATCACTACTTCCCGAGGCTCATTGAGAAGCGCAATGAGATCGCAGGGTTTGTGAGTGGTGGTGAGCAGCAGATGGCCGTTGTGGGAAGGGCCTTGATGACCGAACCCAAATTGGTATTGTTAGATGAGCCTTCCATGGGTCTTGCCCCCATGCTCATACATGAGATCTTTAATATCATTACAAAACTCAATAAAGAGGAGAAAATTTCCATCCTTCTTGTGGAACAGAACGTCAAGCTGGCCCTGACCGTGGCGCCTTATGCCTATGTCATGGAGACCGGCAGGATCGTGATGGATGATACCTCTGAGAAATTGAGCGAGAACGAAGATATCAAGGATTTCTATCTTGGGATGGGTGCTGGTGGAAATAAGAGCTTTCGCGATGTGAAGCATTACAAGCGAAGGAAAAGATGGTTGAGCTGAACTACAAAGATGGAGGTCTACTATGAAGAAAAAACTGGTTTTGATGACAGTGCTTATTTTTTGTCTGAGTGTCGCCTTGATTTCCTGTGTCACTACACAGGTCAAGCCGACTGAAAAGAATTTTATTGCGCCGAAGATTACACTCGAATCCTTCGAGGTCCCGCAATATGATGGTTACTGGTATATTTCCAAAAAGACCAAGCCTACGAAGGGGCAAGCTGGGGACCGTGGTGCATTTCTACCGATGAGTTTTGTGTTTAATATCGAAAACCCGAACCCTTACCCGATCAGTCTTGAAGAAATACAGTACAGTGTCTTATTTGATAAGGAATTCGTGATGATAACTACTGCTGATCAGGTGTCCAACTGGATTCCCCCCGGAAAGTCCGATCAGGTGAGAGTTACCACCATGATTACCGCACGTTCTGCCTTGGTTGGTCTGCTCCTTGCCAATGCTGTAACACTCAAGGCAAAGGGCTGGAAGATGTGGGATACCCTTGAAAAATGGTGGAAAGGTGTGCCTGAAGGAACAACCCCTGTTATTTTTAGCCAAGGCGCCTTCACATTTACTGCCAACGGTCTGACAAAGGTGTATCCGTATGAAGTGCAAGCGCAGTAATAAAGTGGATAGTATTGAACCGTTAAAATGAAAGATCTACTTTTCTGATTTGCCCCCACCCACCCCTTCAAGCGGGAAGACAGGGTGGGGGCATTTTTTTGGAGGAAGACTATGGGACTATATGATTTTACTTTCTATGACCTGATAAACCGCAATGCTGTCAGTTTTGGCGACAAAGAGGCATGGTTTGAGGTGGATGATGGCCAGACCCTGACCTTTTCCCAGTACAAGGAAAAGGTGGACAGTCTTGCCTGCGGGCTCCAGAAGGCAGGGATTAGTAAGGGTGACCGGATAGGGGCCCTTGGAAAGAACAGCCTTGAATATTTCCTCCTGTATGGTGCGGCCGCTGCCTTGGGTGCCATTATGCTCCCCATCAACTGGAGACTCTCTGCCGATGAGGTAGGATATAATCTTAATGACTGCCAGGCGAAACTGGTATTTGCAGACAAGGAATTTCAGGACAATATTAAGGGATTGAAAGATAAACTCCCCTCCGTGGAAAAATATTTCAACTTAGGCCCTGAAGGGGGTGAGTTTTCAGATTTCCAGGCCCTTCTAAATCAGGGAAATGAATTTGATGGGGCTGATGTTGCCACTGATGACGGGTTTGTTATTATCCATACGGCAGCTGTGGCCGGCAGACCCAGAGGCGCCCTATTGAGCCATGGCAATGTACTCTGCGCGGATATGCATTTTGGTTATCTCCTGAATCTCACCCCGCAGGATGTGCATCTGAATATCCTGCCGCTTTTTCACGTGGGTGGCCTTTTCATGGTTACCTCAAGCTTTCACGCAGGGATCATGAATGTCAATATGAGTGGATTTGATGCGGCAAAGGCAGTTGAGATGATTGAAGAAAAAAAGGTTTCAATGATGTTTACCTTTGCGCCGATCCTTTCATCCGTCCTCGAGCAACATGAAAAAACAGGTAAGGATATCAGTAGTCTCAGGGTCTCGGCCGGGCTGGATACACCAGATACCATCGAGAAATATCAGGAAATAACCGGTGGAACATTCTACTGCATGTATGGTCAGACAGAGACATCCTGCGTGGCCACCTTTGGCGCTTATAACGACAGACCCGGTTCAGCCGGCAAGATGCTTCCCTTGGCCGAGGTAAGGCTTGTTGATGACTATGAAAATCCGGTCCCTGTGGGAGAGGTAGGTGAGATCACCATGAAAGGCCCCATGATCTTCAAGGGCTACTGGAATCTCCAGGAAGATAATGAATACACATTCAGAGAGGGCTGGCACCATACCGGCGACCAGGGACGCTTTGATGAGGATGGCTTCCTCTGGTATGCGGGGCGCAAGGCAGAGAAAGAGTTGATCAAACCGGGGGGCGAGAATGTCTATCCGGCAGAGGTTGAAAAGGTGGTTCTTGAACACCCGGCAGTGGAAAAAACCGTGGTCTTCGGTGTCCCTGATCCCAAATGGAAGGAAGGGATCAAGGCGGTTTGCCAGTTGAAAGAGGGCGAGGCCTTAGAGCCACAGGCGTTAATCGATTTTGTGGGGGAGAGAATTGCAAGATTTAAGAAACCCCAGTACGTGGAATTCGTAACCGATCTTCCCGTTCTTGAGGATAGTTCGCCTGACAGGGCCAAGGTGAAGGAGCTGTACGGCGGAGAACAGTAGGACAGAAATTTATATCAAGATTGAAAACCCCGCCAAGTGCGGGGTTTTTTGTTTCATCTTACTCCAACTCATCTTTGATGGGAGTCGTCGCAATAAGTCAAGGATAATGTCAAAGTCCTGAGGCTTTGTAAATATGGGCGCCACGACCGTACAGGGCACGAAGTGGGGTTGATCGTTCAATTTTATCTTGCAATGGTCTCTTGCTATGGTCTTACCTCAACGGACGCAGAGCGTGGGCACGAGAGAAAATGGAACCTTTTCAATGGAGTCCGTAAAGAATATCTGAGCTATTTTTTAGAGTTTTTCTCCTTGGCAAAAGGAATTCAAAGGTGAATGCGCGTGCAAAAGACCCCTTTTCAGGTATTGATCATATCACAACGTCGCCTTTGTTTGTTGTCGTAGCGGATCTCTGCAATCAAGATATATTGCAGATTAGTTAGTATGCAAAATAATTCTAGCAAAAATTGGATTTAAATATGATAAAGGAATTCTTTAATCGAGTTCGAGGCCAGAAACTGCTATTTTTCCAGTTCTTCCTTAACGGCAATCCCGATCTTTTCCAAAGTGAATGGCTTCTTAGTATACCTCCCAACAGTGATTTACCGAACATGCCTTTGGCTTTGCGGCACAGAAGTTTCTCAGCGGCAGGATTGAAGTAGTTAACTATCAGGTCTTCGCCGGTCAAGGCAAATCATCCGCCGCTGATGCTT
>Ga0222696_1000375_pt1 | contig 23433 bp, 9 predicted proteins | sample AntAcemetage1400_FD_179817 | JGI IMG/M metagenome (GOLD analysis project Ga0222696, IMG submission 179817) | Saline water microbial communities from Ace Lake, Antarctica - #1400 | ecosystem: Environmental > Aquatic > Non-marine Saline and Alkaline > Saline | place: Antarctica: Ace Lake... | reverse complement strand
AATGAAATAGAAAAAATTATCTTTGTAAAAGTGTTACCATTATTTTTCCATTTTCTGTTACTTATACTTTTCTGCTAACACTAACAAAATGATGTTGAAAAAGTCGAGGTTTTTAGACAGTCTGACGCTCAGTGCATGTGCTCCCGAGTACTCGGGATGCGCATTGCCCTACATAAAGAGGAACTTGTTCCTCTGGTGTGGGGTTTGGCTGCACTGACGGGCTAATTAGTATCTAAAATTACGGTTTTATATTGATTGCCCGCCAGTGTGGGCAAAATTCTTTTTTAGTACAAGCTGGTAGATGCACCGTGTTATCAGTTCGGCCTTTTTAACTTTTTATGTCTTTTTCAACTAAAATTTTCTTAACTCTTGGATGTAAAAACCATATTCCAATCGGTAAAAACATAATTAAAATGATATCACCAATATAATCTCCAAAATTTGCTTCCCTATTTAGCTCTATTGATTTTAGTGTTATTGCAGGAAAAGCTAAAAAGTACAAAAAGGCAAATGATACATATAGCATAAGAATTAGCATAAAACCCCTAAAAACCATTCCGCGCCCATCCGTAATAATAATTATTGATGAGTAAGTCGCTGCCCAGATAAATGTATTTATTAGATAAAAATTATGGCTTAGTTTAACTCGACTTGGAAGATAAACTTGTAATAGATGAGCTAAAGAAAAGGGGTAAATGAAATAAATTACCCCACCAAGTATTGAAATAAGTGAGGTAAATACAGGATCATTATCTATTGAGAAATTTGAAATAAAAATACCTAAGATTAACAAAATGAAGATTTGCCATGTTTTTGCTTTCAATAAGATTTCCATATTACTTTATTTACGATTTTATATTGATTGCCCGCCAGTGCGGACAAAATTCTTTTCTTGTACAAGCTGGCATACTCATGGTGTTAGCTACAGTTTTTTTTTAAATCCATCCAAAAAATTCTGAAATTCTGTTTCATATCTAACAGAAAAATTATTATTAGGACCTATTGTGATTTTTTCTCCGTTTTTCATAGTGATTATTAGGGAGGCAAAACCTCTGAAAGATACTATTTTATGTTTTCTTATCTCATGAAAATTAATATGTCCAAATGTATTAGACTTAATTGCTCTATCCTCTAAAATTAAGGTTTCTCTTTTATATGTTCGCTTTATGCTTAGTATGAAAGCTACTGTGAATAGGACAAGAGAGCTAGGAATTATAAATGAAAGTATAGGTTCGTACTTAATGTAACCTAATTCAAGTAGGGTTCCAAATGTTATAAGAAGAATGCTATAGCTGCAAACTGATATTATTGTAACTCTAATCATTTGTTTATAATTCCCTATCACTAACTTATATTCCATCTTTGAAATTGCAGCTAACGTTCCTCAGCTATGGCATGTAGCGGATTCCCGAGTTTAATATTTATTTGTAAAAGTAATTCCAATTTCCTTTTGTTGTTAAATGTTATGCCGCTATATGATATAGGTGATGTTTGGCGTAGTACTTTCTTACCAATCTATTTCAAAACTTTCTTTTAATTTTTGAATGTCCTCATAGCTGTTTTTCACATTAATAAGAAATGATCTTTGACCAAGTTTATATTCTTTAAATTTCATTTTTCTTTTATACCATTCTTTAAATATAGATGACAAGACTTCCAAAGATTTTTCGGAATCCAGGTCAAATTGATAATCATGTTTAATGTTTTTAGATTGAAATCTAATTCTATTAAAATCACCATTGCTTACTACACTACCCATATGCAACCCTAAATATCCATTATAATTAATTTTCAAATCATTAATCTCTTCAATTTTAATTTTTGTCCACTCCGAATTAATTGAATAGGAAATAAAATCAGGTTCAATGATCAGTTTCCCAGCAACTTTTGTTTTACGGAAGTTTCTTCTTTTATAGAATAGTATGATTAATGCTACAACTCCAATTATAGCTAATACTTTGGCAGAATAAGCATCAATTAAAGTAGAGAAAAACCTAAAAAATAAAATTACTGAAATCAAAAGAAAAATATAAAACCAAAATTCTTTAAAAAGCACGAAGGTCATTTCCTGCAAATTTAATTTCCGATTTAAAGATGTTTCTATTTTCATTAACTCACTTGTATTACGCCCAACGGCAGTCTGTCTAATAACCTAAATCAAGTCTCCGAGAATCGCATATTTGATAACTCTCAAAGATACCTCCCATATACTTTCTTGTTTGCCTATAGTTTTTAGACAGTCTGACGGTCAGTGCATGTGCTCCCGAGTACTCGGGATGCGTTTTGCTCCACTAACGGCTGCTATTTTTGAACTAAATTTACGGTTTATATTTAATTGTCCGCCAGTGCAGGCAAAATTCTTTTTTAGTACAAGCTTGTCTGCGGCCAGGTAGGCTGGCATATGTATGTGTTAAGTTAAGATTTATTTTTAATAAATATTATTATCCATTAAACTATTAATTATTATTATGGCACAATATACGACCCATCCACATCCCCAAAAGTTAATCCCTTAAAGTCATATACCATATCAACTCCATTAACTGTGATTGTATCGCTTTCGAATACCCAGTCACCAGCAGGAAACGAATTAACTATTAACACAAACCTTTGCATAACATACAGGGCATCCAGAGCATTCACAAAGCCGGATGCATCAACATCAGCTGCATCAAGTCGGAGACCATTAAATGTATACAGCCCTGCAAAGTGATTCATTATTGTCAAAGCATCAAGTGAAGAACCACCTCCCCATGGTTTAGTGCATTGCACTTGTATAGTGTATGTTCCATCATCAACACCATAAAACCTGTATAAACCATCTTGATCTGTTATCGCAGAATCAATTGTGACACCATTGGTTTTATTTAAGATCAATAATGTGTTTGTAATTGGCTGATGTGGAGATAATGTATCATCATAAGTGAGCTGACCCATAATGGAATTAAGTTCACATGAAGCTATTACCTCAATCTTGCTATTGCACCAAATATTGTTTGAATGTATCGACACAACACCGTTTGGACTAGTTAAATAATCACAAATACAACTTATTTTGCAGTTTGATAATGTTATGTTATTCTCGATGCTTAAGTCTGTTATTGAATTCGCTTCAATATTTTCCAGACCTGACAGACTGCTAAGTGAAGGATTATATAATATTTTCAGTGATCCTCCAATAGTATTGATATTATGAAGTTTTTCAATACTGATAAGAGCGGGATTATCAGAAATCCAAAGATCACCACCAGTCGATGTTAGTTTTTCAAGACCAATCATGCTAGTAAGGTTTAAGTTATTTTCAATTAAGAATGAACCCTTCACTAAAGTTATATTATTTAGCCCGCTTAAATCTGATAAACTATTATTGTTTTCAACAGAAAGGTTATCCATTATATAAGTTACACTATCCAAACCTGTTAAACTTATTAATTGAGGATTGTTATTAATGTAAAGATTTCCCTCTATAGAGCTAATGTTTACAAGAGAAGTAATGTCGGTCAGTGAATTATTATTTTCAATCTTAACATCCGATCCAATAAAAGAGAGGCTATCAAATCCTGATAAATTAAGAAGTAGAGTATTATTTTCAATGATGAGTTCTCCTCCGATATATTTCGCAATATTCAAACCATATAAGTTTGTTAACATATTGTTATTATTAATAAAACAATTACCACTCATATATAAGACACTATCCATACCTGATAAACTTGCTAATTGAGGATTGTTTTGAATATGAAGAGTACCCTCAATAGAACTTATGCTTGAAAGAGATGTAATAGTTGATAATGCATTGTTATTTTCAATCTTTATATCCTCTCCAACATATGAGACACTATCAAGCCCTGATAAATCTAAAAGTGTAGTATTATTGTATATTAAAAGTCCTCCTCCAATGTATGATATATTATCTAATCCTGATAAACTTGTAAGGGAGCTATTTGAAATAATATTTAAGTCTTCACGTATGAATATAAGTACACTTAATCCATTAAGGTTTGTGATACCAGCACCACTAATAGTTACATCTCCACCTATTCGATTACAATTTGGATGAGTAGTTTGAAAATTATCAATTTCATTCTGAGTTGTAAAAGTAATACCTTGTGGAAAACATAATGTTGCACATAAAGTATCAACTTGTACCTTGCTGCTACACCCACTATCATTATTATTTATTATTACTAATTGAGTACTATCAGCAATTGATAAATAATCACAAATACTTTGAACCTCACAAGTACTTAAAGAGAAATTATTTTCAATATAACAATTTGTTATTGAGTTTGGATCGATATTCTCTAAACCTTGTAAGCTTTGTAAATTAACATTCCAGACTATTACAAGGTCCCCATTGATAGTGTTCACATTTGAGAGGCCTGATAAACTATTAAGTGAAGTATTTCCATAAAGATCAACTGATCCACCAATGGTCATAAGGTTACTAAGGTTTGCAATACTAACCAATGATGAATTTTGTTTAATTGTCAAAGATCCTCCAATACTATCGAGATTGTCCAAACCAACTAAAGTCATAAGAGATGTATTAGCATCCTGTTGGTAAGTTCCTCCAATTTTTAAGTTACCATTAATATATTTTAAATTATCTAACCCGGAAAAATTCACCAATCCATCATTACCACTGATTAACACATTCGATCCTATGCCTGTCAAATTATTAAGCCCATTAAAGTTTTTCAACATATCATTGTCAGCTACACTCATTTGGCCGTCAATTAAACTCAAATTATTTAAACCAGCTACAGACTTTAACAAAGGGTTTTCAACAATATATAAATTTCCATGAATACTACTTAGGCTATTTAAACCCTGAAGGCTTTCTATGTTAAGGTTTTCTCTTATCCATAAATAACCTGAGATTGACTTTAAACTCCGCAGACCTTCTAGTGTATTAAGATTATCATTTCCCCAAATAAGAATATCACCGCCAACAGAATTTAAACTATCAAATCCAGAAATATTAAGTAAAACAGAATTATTCCAGATATCGAAATCCCCATTAATATATTTTACTCCTTCAAATCCAGCTAGACTTGTCAAAGATGGATTTGTGCTAATGTGAACATTTCCCCCTACAAAAGATAATTCATTTAGATCAGTGAAATCATTTAGTACGGGATTATTGTAAATACGCAAATAACCAACAGATGACATATTATTGAGACCTGACAGACTCATCAAAAGAGGATTTTCCTCTATATTAAGTTTTCCGCCTATTGAATCAATATTGATAAATCCATTAAGATTTGTTATATCCAATCCCTCTACACGCACTGCCCCAGGCATTTTGGTGCATTTTGGGTAAGTTGTTGGAATATCATCTATTTGAGATTGATTTTTAAACCAGATACCAGCAACATAGCATAAACCACATTCAGCTTCCAATTCAGACTTACTATTACATCCGGTTGCGTTTGAATGTATAGTTTGTGATCCATTAGGAGTAGCCAAAAAATTGCAAATACTTTGCACATTACACATGTTTAACAAATCATTATCATAAATATATAATGCACTGATTGAGCTCCCATCAATATTTTCTAATCCGGCTAAACTTGTGATGGAGTCATTATTATGAATATCAATAAAGCCACCAACAGAAGTTAAACCAGAAAGACCGAATAGATTTTCTAGTATTGGGTTGTTATAAATACTGATATTCGTACCAATGGTGGTAAGATTCTCAATTCCAGCTAAGCTTTTCAGGGACACGTTTTCATAAATTTTAAGGGATTCCACATACGTTAGATTATCGAAACCTAATAAGTTTATTAATGAATCATTATAAGTAACCTTTAAAATGTTAGAAACAGAGTTTAAATTACTTAAACCTAACAAACTAGTTAATCGAGGGTTGTTACTAATACTGAAAGATTTCCCAACAGTAGTCAAATTATTTAGACCTGTTATGCTTTTAATTGATTGATTTACAAGTATTGATATATACTCCCCAACAGATACTAGATTATTAAGGCCACTTATACTTGTTAAAGAAGAATTATGTCTAATAGAAAAATCTCCACCAACATTATTTATATTGTCAAGACCTGATATACTTGTCAAGGATGGATTGTCTTCAATCCAAAGATCACCACTGATGGAATACAAATTGGTAAAAGCAGATAAACTTGTCAGAATTGGATTGTCCTTAATTCTGAGTTCCCCTCCAATTGAAATCAAATTTTCAAAAGCGGTTAAACTTGTCAGGACAGGGTTGTTAATAATTTTAAGTTCTCCCCCGATGGAAATTACACTGTCAAGGCTTGTTAAACTTGTCAAGGCATCGTTATCATAGATTTGAAAGTCTCCTCCGATTGTATTCAAATTGCCAAGGCCGGATAAACTTATCAGATCATTGTTTTCGTATATTAAAACATCAACTCCAACAGCAATCAGATTGTTGAGTTCTACTATGCTTGGCAGATTGATATTATTATGGATTAAAAGGTCTCCTCCAATAGTAGTCAAATCATCAAATGCTGATAAACTTGTCAGGGCATAGTTTTTTTCAAAATGAAGGTCTCCTCCGATAGAAGTCACATTGCCAAAGCCAGAAAAACTTGTCATGGCAACGTTGGCAATAAAAACCCCACCCCCAATAGAAGTTAAATTGTCAAGTCCTGTTAAATTTGTCAGAGCATCATTGCTGTATATATTAAGATCTCCTCCGATAAAAGTCAGATTACTAAGACCTGATAAACTTGCTAGGTCATAGTTAACATATATATATAAATCTCCTCCGATGGAAGTCAGACCGCCAAGACCTGATAAACTAGTCAGGTCATAGTTTATATATATATATAAATCTCCTCCTATAGAAGTCACATTGTCAAGGCCGGATAAACTCGTCATGGAAGTACTCGTAATTCTAAGATCACTCCCAAGTGAAGTCAATACACTAAATCCGTTGAGATTTGTGCTATTAGCCCCATTGATGTATACATCTCCCAATATTTCTGTACAACCAGGGTAATTGGTCGGAAAATTATCGACATTTGACTGTGAGTTAGAAGAGAATCCATTAGGCAAGCAAGATTGTGCGGATGAAGTTATCTGCAAAAGGATTAAAGAAATAAATAATAGGGTTAGTTTTTTCATTTATAGATTAATTGATTTATTACATATTGTTATATCTACATGTAGTATTCTAAAGCATTATTAAGGAATGATATACGATCCATCCACATCCCCAAAAGTTAATCCCATAAAGTCATATACCATATCAACTCCATTAACTGTGATTGTATCACTTTCAAAAACCCAGTCACCTTTATGGAAAGAGTTGATAATCTAACATTAATGTGTTATCGTTATTTTGATAATAGTTGAACTAATTAGATGAATGTTAACCTTAATTGCTGTTTTTCTAGGGTAGTGAACCCAAATTCGATCACCGTGCTCAGAATTTGTTATTGTCATATTCTTTCTTACCATAATAAGCAATTTATTTCCACACATTTAATCCATGAGGCACCTGACAGAATAACCTGTAGACTTGTAGTCGTTGTAACGACGAGCCATAACCCTTCCGTAGTTTAGATGACGGAGCCATTCGGTATTAATACCGTTCTCTGCCGATGTTATAAAATGCGCCCCCAAGCCCAAGCCCCTAAACTCACCTTGATTGTGGTAGCGGTAGCCTGCTGGCAAAGCTGTGAAACCACTACTGTTAGTAGCACCTGTATTAGGTGAACTCCAGTGTGTTGTATCTGTTTCTTTTAAATTACCTCCTACATCTGTTCCTCTCCATACAGGGTTATCCCATATCGGGTCAGGATATCCATATATACTGTCAACCTCACCCTCAAGTATTTTCCATTCTTCATCACTAGGTAAATGCCAACCGGAAGGACATATACCTTGCACTCCACTTGGAACACTGTTACTACTTGCTTGACCATTCATAGCTGCAGGCCAGTTATATAAAACACCGTATATATGGTAATTATTCGAATCCTTGGCAGTATTTACATCTGTTCCATAGTAATCATATACGTAATAATATGGTGATGTTTCGGATCCCAGATGTGGAGGGCTTACTGAAGGCAAATATGCAAGATTCTCAGCCATCCAACATTGGTTGCCTATCTGCACTACTGAGTAATTATTGCTGTCTCTAACATCAATAAATGTAATTGGGCAAGTGAAATTAAATATTACTGTAGTATTCTGAGTTGCCATAAGTGTATTTGTTATTGCCATTAACTTGTAATATCCAATAAAACTTAAACTATCTCCATATGCAAAATTAAAGCTTGTAATTGCTTCATTTGATTTTGTTTCATATATTAAGCTTCCTGGACCAATATAAGATATTTTTGATTCTGAACGATTACTCTCTCCCATGCAATACATCTTCAAAGTGCGTATACTATTGCTATTACAAACCTTCAAAATATATAAACCTTCGTTACTTGTGTTTAGTAAGAATTTATGAATACCAAAAGAATAGGTTCCTGTATAATTAATGATTTCTCTACCTACTATATCTATTATGCTAATAATTATTTGATCATTATCAGGTACAAATACATCGAAAAATGTACTGTTTGAAAATGGATTTGGGTAATTTTGTGATAAACGGAATTCTCTTTTATTTTTATTATCATCCAAGCCAGTTGTATAATCAAGGGAAAGTACCGTGTCATTCCAATACAGCATAGTATCACCACCTTGTATAAGATTTGTAACTAAAATGCTGTCCAGTGGGACGTGGTTTCCTTTAAATGTTGCTGTAAATGAGATTTCCATTACTGCTTTTTGACCAAATGCACTTATAATAAATACAAGTGCAAGGATTGAGAGGATTATTTTTGGTTTCATAATTAATGTAATTTTAAATTACTTATTATTTTGATTAATTAAAATAATGCATCTACAGATTACTAAGTCACAATATACGATCCATACACTGAACCGGAAGTTAAATCATCAAGTAATTGACTTCTTCCCGGAATTTTTTATATTGTGGCATAAAAAAAAGGATTCTGAAATAATAAAATCTTAAAACATAAATAAAAGTGCTGCCAGGAATGAGATATTACTTAGAAATTACCATTTTCTTAGTTAGCCTTTTTCCCTTGTAATAAATTGAATAATAGTATATGCCAGGTTTGAATTGGGAAACATCAAGTTCAATCATATTAGTGCCTTGAACATGCTCTTGGTTACTTGAATAAACAATTTGTCCATATAGATTCACAATCCTGAAAGCTATTTTACCTGAATTTGGAATTGAATAAAATATCCTTGTTGTATTGGTTGTAGGATTTGGGATATTCTGCCCAAGCCAGAACTCTATTTCTTCAAAAGATTCAATTCCGGTTGTTATTTTGTTTATAAGAGTTTTACATATAGTATCATTTGAATTATCAACATCATTTCCCAAATCGCAATATGTGCAAATTTCATATATGGTGTCATTAGGAGGATTATATTGAGTGCTAAACATAAATATATCAGATGTGCTTGGTAGCAAGTATCCGTACCAAATATCTGAATAAGGAGGTCCTCCATCTATAGAATAATATACAGGAAGTGATATAAGTGTATCAGTTCCGAAGTTTTTAATCTCAATCCTTACTTGTACTGGAATTCCAAAAACAGTAGTGTCAACAGGTGATATTAGAGATGTAATTCCTACATCTTTTATAAGAAGTGCATAAGCATTGGTCATGTTTTTACAACTGCTATCATTATTGTTATCAAAATCATTTATTAAACCAGTGTATGCACATATCTCATATAAGCTTGATGTCGGGGGTTTATATTTGGTAATGAATGTAAATGTATCAATGTCATTCGGGGCGAGTGAACCGATCCATGATTCAATAACAGGTAATCCTCCATCAATTGAGTAGAAAATAGGAGTTGAATAAACTGATTTTGTACCAAGATTTCTTATTATCACTTCAACAGGAACACTAACTCCGATAATAGTTGTGTCTATAGGAAAAATTATTTCCTCAATCCCGATATCTTCAACAATATAGTTTGCATTGTTAATGACCTCCTTTTGAATTGTATCATTTAAGAGATATGCATCATTTGACAACTCTGTATATGAAGATATAATATAAGATGATGAAACTGGTGGAACAAAATGGGTTAAAAATGTGAAATATGTATTAGCATAAGGTTGCAGTATCCCATTCCATATCTCAGTTACAGGTGTACTTCCATTAACCTTATATGAAACCGGCATAGAATATATAGTATCTATACCATAATTTATTATCTCCGTTGAAACCTGGACATTTGATCCTGGCAATGTAGTATCAACAGGAGTAATAATCATATTGACACCAACATCTAATGGTTCATAAGGGAATCCAAATTCAAAATCATCAATAGCCCAGCCATCATCACTTGTACTAATGTTTGATGTAAAGACAAAACGGAATTGTGTAATATTGCCAAGATCAGTTAAATAGTTTAAATCATATGTTGAGTATATCCAACCATTCGAATGTCCACTCCACAAATATTTATTAGCGGCAAATGTATTATACCAATTTGTTGCATAAGGATCATCCTTAGTTCCTAATAAAATCCAGTCTCCATTGTTATTTAAATATTCGATATACCCACCGTCATAATACTTCTCGGTGCATACCCAGTGCCAGAACTTCATTACCTTGCTGAACATTTGACTCATATTCAGAAAAGGAGTGTATAAATAATCCGTTCTCAGATTGAAATATGAACTATCTAGAATTGTAGCCCAAGCATTAGATCCGCTATGAGCAGTATTAATTGTATTTGCTGTTGGACTACCTAGTTCCCATTGATTATTATTCCCGGGAGCAATCCATTGACTAAGTTTAGTGACAAAATCATAGAAAACCGGACCTTGTATTGTAGAAATTCCAGCAAAGCTCAAACTAATAGTGTCATTTATATGATCTTGATCTCCAACCAGATCAGAATATATTTTTATTAAATATTGCCCAGGAATTGTTGTAAACATATTAGAAAATAAGAATGTATCAGTTTGCATGGGGAATAGAGTGTCAGTATATGTCTCAATGACAATTGAAGAACCTGGTATTTCGTATGCAACATTAAAGCCTGTAATTGTATCAAATCCGAAGTTCTTAATTACTACCTCAATTGCATTTAATGCTCCTACAGAATCTAATTTTATATCTGGTTGTAATAATGAAATTAGTCCAGCGTCAAGATTATAACCTGTACTCTCATCAGCTCCGATATCAGGAGTATTCGGATCACGAGGGTCCCCATCAATATCATCAGTAACGGATGCCAGAGGTGACCCCATACCATTAAGCGTTGATGTACCAAGGTGTAAATCAGTATCAGAAACAAAGCCCGGATCAACAGATACAGAATTAAGATCTTTCCCAGATGCAGCTTGTAAACTTTGTAAATTGGGATGAGAACCATTCCAAGTAGCTAGGATAGGTCCGCTACAAAGTAAATCATTATTGTCCGAAATGTTAATATGAAAGGTAGAAGATACAGAATATGATGATCCATAATTATTTATAAAAATATTATTCGCAATATTTATTGATTTTGAGGGAGTGGATGGGGAACTATAAGAGAATGGTTTTCCCTTTGAATTGTTTAAGGATTTCGAAAGATCAATAGAATTATAATAATAATTGTGATAATTAACATTTACAAGTCGTATTCCGTTTTGATCATGACTTGGTCGACTTATAGAAATAAAATTATTGGCAATTAAACCATAGTTGTTAGAATCTCCTTCTGAATATTTGATTTCTATACCATATGAATAATTACCATACTTACATTCGGTAATAATTTTATTTTTTACAACTTCAATGTTTTTATTACACTCATATATTTGTATGGCGTACGTACCAGGGAAGTCATAATTTTCCAAATGATTTGATCTTATTTTAATTGCGTCCAAATTCCGAGTTAATATACCTGCTGTAGAGAACTCAGTTAAGATGTTATTTTCTATAATATTATTTTCTGTCGTATCAGCATCATTAAAATTCCAGTCTATTCCAATATCGCATTGCGAGATTAGATTTTGTTTGATTAGATTATGAGTAAAATTATTACCATAATTAAGTCCATTGCCAATTCCTGTTGATCGGCTATATCCATTAAGTTTTTGGCAATCAATTATATTATTTTGAAAAACATTGTGATTGCCTCCATTTTCAGTTGTTATAACATAATCATATTGATGTATTGATGACATCTTTATATTCAACCATTTGAAATGAATAAAATCTGCATTGTCAAGTTTAATTGTGTAATTATCATTGGGCTTAATTAAATCGTTAAATATTATTACAGAAGTACTATCAGCATTTGACGATTGAAATGTTACTGTATTTGTAATTGATGTTCCTGATATTGCAGGAATGTATAACATTTCATAATACACACCCGGATTAATATTAAAAGTAACAGGCCCGGATATACCACAGTTGATAAGTGCGGCTATTGCATCATTAATTTTTGAATAATTTGAACCTGTCCCTCCAATATAATAAATGCCATTTAATGGCCCGGAACAAACAACAACAACCTTTGAGGTACTATCATTAAGAACATTTGTATCTAAGTTGTTATTAGGATATTCACTCCAGATTTTAATATCTTTTATTCCATAATTGAAGTTGTATTTCCCAACCAAAACAGAATCCAATTGATTTCCTCCATTTATGGATCCTGCCCAATAATAGGGTTGTTGCAGTATGTCATTGATTGACCAATTTATCATTAATGATTTTAGAGTATTCCAGCCATAGTTTCGAATGCTAACAACAATATTATTCATCCCACTATTAATATTTGTGGAGGGCTCGTTTATAGCACAAACACCTGCATCATATTGTTGGATATCAAACTCATATGCTCCCAAGTCAGGGGAACTTGCATCTCGATAATTCCCATCAATGTCAGTGTTAATTAAGGGATCAGGAATAGCTGCTGAATCAATATCGTATGAACTTGTATGAAGATCATAGTAAGAAATAAATTGAGGATCAACTGTAATAGAATGTGAGTCAAATCCTGTTGTTGCTTTATAGGTATTTAGATCTGTGGTATTAAGTCCATACTCAATCTTTGATGGTATAATTGTATAAATATCATTATAGTCACAATCTATTGATGCATTTGGATAAGATCCAATCCTCATTATATGCTCATCTGCTTCATTACTGAATATATTATTTTTGATTACTAGATTTCCCCCATAATTACTTTCTTCTAGAAAAGCGTAAGAATTGAAATTTGAATTATACTTTCCGATAATACTTACGGAATTGTATACTGTGTTTATATAATCTGAATATTGAATTACTATTCCATTTTTATAATAATCAACATTATCAAATACCGATATGGAATTGTTTGAAATATAGATTGGAGACAAGGGTGATCCACTACATTCCCAAAGGTATATGCCAGCAAATCCCCTTTGTAATTGAATGTTATTATTTTGAACTTGATTGTTCTTACTTAATCTGATAAATATTCCATTTTTATCTATGTTTCCTATAATATAATGAATCCGTCTTGGGGTTTCTACGGGAGATAATATTTCATTTGATATAAATTTTGTTGAATCTGAGTATTTAGCCAAAATACCGTCTCCAATAAAATTAATTATTTCATTTCCCTTTATAATTGAATTATCAGAATTAATCCTAATACCATGAAAAGGATTCAATAATCTATTGTTTATATATGAATTATTAGAATTTAGAGTATCTTCATCGGAAATCCCAAAGGAAACACGAACAATTTTCTTGTTACATTTTATTATATTTCCTGAAAGCTCATTATAAGATGCGCCATTTGTTAAAACTACAGCAGTTGCATAATCACCTGTTGCTTGAACAGTCAATTGTTTAAACTTAACATGATCAGAACCATTTAATTTTATTGTCCAGTTTGTTGAGTCTGTGAATGCACTGTTCTGAATAATAACAGAAGTACTATCATTATTGGCTGATTGGAAGGTAATTGTGTTAATATGTGATACTCCTTGAATCTCATCAAGTTCAAGTTGTTCGTTATAAATTCCTGGTTCAATATTAAAAACTACAGGTCCACAAATCACTTCATTATTAAGAAAATCCTGAACTTCAGTTAATGTTTGAAAATCAGAATTTTGTGTGCCAACGGAGAAATTTCCACTCACACAGGTATAGAACTGGTAATATATTGTGTCGTTAAGATTATTTGGGTCAATACTTCCATTTGGATTGGAACACCAGACTTTAAGAGTATGATTACCACACGTAAAAATACTACTCCATAAATGAATTGGGGCTGAAATGGAATCAAATGGTAGATTCCCATTCCAGTGATGAGAGGGCATTGATAGACTATCTAATTCCCATTCAATAGTAACATTAGATAAAACATCATATCCAACATTTTGTATTGATATTTCTATTGGAATCTGTATTCCTGTGTTAATTACAAGAGGAGGTGATAATATGCTATTCAACAATACATCGTTAGGATATAGCACTACGGGGTTCACTTTTAAAGGAACACGACTACCTTGGCAGCCTAGAGTTTGGGTTACTACTCCAACCAGAGATGGATTTTCTGATCCAATAGTTTGTTGTTCAACATCAGAATTTACCCAATCTGATGCAGTATTGTTGTCTGACACAACTCTTACAATTCCTGCGTTTCCACTAGAACTTGGAACATTACCTGTCCAATAGGATGATGTAACTCCTGTTATTGTTGGAAAAGTTGCTCCATTTGTTGCAACAGCATCGATAACTCTGTCACCATTGTCTTTTAGATAATAGCATACCTGATCACCTGAAGATGCTGAAAGTAATCCTCCTAATACGTATAAATTATGAGCAGTATCACCACCAAGAGTACTGGCAATATCTAAAACACAAATTTCTCTTGGTTGTAAAACCAGTCCATCAGGGAACTCCCATGTTTTAAGTTCGTCTTCATAAACATTTACTGTATATCCTGAAAGATCAGCGGGAATACTTCCCATATTTGTGATTTCCAATCCATCAAATCCAAGATTACCATTCATCCATGATGGATATGGAGAAGTCGCTCCAATGCCAGTGTTATATTGTGTAATTTCAGTTATTTTCAATGATGGTAATATCTCAACTGGTTCAACCCAATATATAGTTGTATCAAATAAATGAGGTGTAGTAAAAAAGTTGCCTGTTCCTATAACAGTTGTGCCACTTTGACTATCATACCAGACAATTGAATCTTGCGAAATAACCTCTAATGTAATCTCTGTTCCATATGGAATATTTGTATCAGAAACTATTGGAGTTAATGGAGGGCGAAGTGATGTAATATAAAGTTCGGCACTATCAAATTCATGAAAAACATTTCCAGGATGATCAACCCACGATTTAATTTTAAATAAGGAATCTTTTGTTGTTACACTAAAGTCAATCAGGGTAATAAAGCTAAATAATATGCTATCACCAGGACTTATTGTTGATGTTACATTCTCTGTTATCAGATTTGAAACATTTCCAATTTGATAGGAGGCTGTCAGGCCACTATTTAAAGTCGCAATTCCATCATTCCTTATCCAAACTTTTATTGTATCTATTCCTAAACCACAGCCTTCATTCATTTTTACAATTTTTGTAAGGCTTGGATTATAAATAGGATTACCATAATAACTTATATACTGTTTGTCATTAAAATTATTTGAATCGCCAGGGCAAATAACAAGAGCACATAATATTGACTCCCCAATTGCAATTGTAACATTTGGCAACAATACTGTATCAAATACAGAAGGGAGTAATGTATTCGAATAATTGTATGTTACAGGACTACCATTGTTAACTTCATAAACTATATCAAAATTACTGATAGAATTAGTTCCGTTATTGGTAATAATTACTTTAACCGGCACAATATCTCCTTCATTTAATGTGTCCTTGGGCTGTAATATTTTTGTCAGTCCGGCATCAAAGGGAATGGTATTAAACTCATGAGCACCTATGGCAGGGGAAACTGGATCTCTTGGATTACTATCTATATCATCTTGAATTGAAGGAATGGGAATACCAAAACCATTCATTGCTAAATTAGCAATATACAGATTTGTATCAGAAACAAAGTTTGGAAATATTGAAATGGAATTTGTATCCAAACCACTAATATTTTGTAGATCCTGTAATGTATATAGTGTGTCTTGAAACCACATTCCAAGTATTGTTCCGTTAGTATAAAAGTTGTTATTATCTGAAGAGGCCAGTGAAAATGGTGAATTAAGATAATATGCTATTCCCCTTGAATAGTTTGAAAAAATATTATTATAAACGTTGACCAGGCCATTTCCCTGAATTTCAAAGCAACTTGAAATAGAATCTGAGTTTGAAATATTAACTGAATTATAAAATACATCTGTATACTCACATTTATTTAAGATAATTCCGTCAATACCGCAACAACCGGATATATGAATAAAATTGTTGGATATTATTGTTGGAGAATTTATATCACCATTACACGCATTCAAACGAATACCCCTTTGTGCCGTCATAAGAATGATCTTATTCTTATTCAAAGCCAGATGATTACAATAAGATGCCCATATACCGCATTCCAAATTTGATGATTCGTTCTCAATGTAGTTCTTGCTTATTATTAAAGTATCCTGATAGATCAGGTCAATAGCCCTTTGACTAAACCCTGAAATTGTATTTCCTTCAATAATATTTCTAATTTCAGACCCATTACTAATATAATCACCCGTTCCTTTTAAACTTAATCCATAATTTCCACCGGTAATTTGATTATTTGTAAATGTATTATGACTATTTAATGAACTTGGATCACTCAATACACAAATTGGGTTAGATGGAATATTCATAATTGTACTTTCGATAATGTTACCTACAACGTTGTTGTTGTTTGCTTCATTCATCAGTACAATTACATTCGCATAATCATTTCCAATAGCTTTGAATGTCATATTTTTAAAGCTAATGTGATCAGCCCCATTTAATGCCAAAACAAAATTGTTTGAATCTGTATCTGCAAAGTGTGTAATAGTAACATCAGTGTTAACACCAGTTTCGGATTTAAAAATTATTGTATTCTGATCTGATACTCCAGGTATCTCAGGTAGTTCGATTTGTTCGTTATAAATACCTGCTTGAACATTGAATACAACAGGTCCACAAATGCCGTATGTCATTAAATAATCTACTGCATCAGAGATGGTTTGAAAATCAGCATTTGTGTTGCCTATAGAATAAGTACTGGATGATATTGCTGCTTTCACATTATTTGCAGTAGTTGTATCATTCCCATTATTTTGATCGGGAAGGTTATTAGGCATTTCCGACCAAAATATAAAATTATAATCAGTAACCGGAGCAAACAATACGGAATCTATAAATACTAGAGTTTCTTCAAGGAATAACAATGTATCATTCCATATTACCGAATCTTGTATTATGCCATTAACAGTCCATTTGATTGTTGAAGTGAATAACGTATCTGCACCATAGTTTTTAAGTTTAACTTTAATTTCACTCTTCGATCCTGAACATAAATTTACAGGTTCAATAAATTCAGATATTCCTGCATCTATTTGAATTAAATTAAACTCATCAGCACCAATATCAGGAGAAATACTATCTCTGAGATCTCCATCAATATCGTAAATAAGACCCTGGATTGGATTGGCGGCTCCATTGAGGGCAGGATGGTTGATATGTGGATCTGTATTTGAGTTGAAACCAGGATCAACTGATAATGATGATAAATCCATGTTACTTGAGGATTGCCAATCCATAAGATAAGAAAAATCTCCACCCCATTTTATTAGGTTTGCTCCGTTTGAATAAAAACAATTAAAGTCAGAAGATTGTAAAGTTGAGGAAGAATTATTGAATAAAGTATATCCATCACTATTGTTACTAAAGATGTTATTTCTCAATTCTAAATTATTGCTATTTGTAGCAAAACAATAACTATTATTAGAAAATGAACTATTTAGAATATTAAAGGTGTTATACTGTGCTTTAAAATTGTCGGATAGATATAAATTTACACAATACGCCTTACTTCCATTACCCCATATACTTATATAATTATTGGAAACAATATTTGGGTCATTTAAATTACCACTGCTAGTTCTAAAATAAATCCCATAGCTTATATTATTAGTTTCAATAATGATAGTGTTATATTTAACCTCAACTTTCTTACTATCTCGAAATTTCATCCCATCAGCAGTATTATTTAATCCAATATTTTTTACGATATTATTTTGTATGATAACAGTATCTTGATACTCCATATAAATACCGTAATTGTTAAAGCTTATTATCCTATTATTTTCAATAATATTGCCACTTTCTGAATTGTACATTGATCCACTAAAAGATACTCCATTAACACAGTCCTGGATATCATTATTTCGAATTGTAATGAAGTTTTCTACTGTACCATTACGATTAATGATGCCATTATGCTGATATTTGATCACACTCCTGATAATATTTCCATCAATCAAAATATTATTTGATCCTCCATAGAGATCAATTGCAGATGATATATAGCTGCCAGAAGCAAAAAATGACATATTCTTGATTATTATAAATTCTGCACCATCAAGCGATAATATTCCCCACTGATTAGGGTTTTGACTTCCATCAGGAAATATCTCCACATCAGTATTAACTCCTGTACCAGATTGAAAAGTAATTGTATTAATTCCTGATGTTCCCTGAATATTGGTCAAAATAATATTTTCATAATAGATCCCAGGTTGTACATCAAAAACCACTGGGCCATTAACACCAAAATTATTTAGTGCTGTTACAGCTTCATTAAATGTTAAAAAATCAGATGTTGCTACACCCAGGGAGTAAGTTCCATTTAGAGGTGTTTGCGCCGAAAGGCTTATTACCAATATTAATGCTGAAAATGTTGATATTAGTGCTTTCATTAAAAGAGTTTTGTTAATATATTTTACGTTAATTATTATCAGGCAAATATTACTAAGGATTCGATTTTGACAATTAGTTATAACATAGTTTGATTAAAAATCCTTAATACATCTGACTGAATGCCCCTGTGACATCCATCCATCGCCAATATAGATATAAGTAGTATTATGTTCCATAGCTAGTGTCCAAGCATGATCGATATAGCTATATTTAGAAGACCAAAAGGTCGCTAGTTCACCCAGATAATAGAATGATACACCATGCTTATCTCCGCCAGGTAATGCCGTAAATCCAAAGCTGTTGGTGGCTCCAGTATTAGGAGAATTCCAATGAAAATTGCCGACTTCTTTAAGATTTCCTCCAACATCTGTTCCTTGCTGACCAATGTTATCCCACTCAGGATCTGGATATCCAAAGAAACTATCAACTTCTCCTAATAACATCTTCCATTCCTCATTACTTGGTAAATGCCAGCCATATGGACATATTCCCTGGACTCCACTTGGTATACTGTCACTACTTGATGAACCATTCATTGCTGCTGGCCAGTTATATAACACACCATATGTTTTAAAATTAATTGTTGCTTTTGCGTCGAATACATTAGTCCCATTGTAGCCAAATACATAATAGCAAGCTGTTGTGTGTGACCCTGAACCTTGATGATTAACTGAGGGTAAATATGCCAAATTCTCTGTCATCCAACATTGATTTCCAATACTAACTGCTGAATAAACATGATTATCCCTATTATCAAGAAAAACTATTGGGCACATAGAAGTACCATGTAAATTAAAACTTATGGTAGTGTCATTTGTAACGAAACAAATAACAGTATCTGTAAATGACTTATTATATCCAATAAAATGCAATTGATCCCCAAATATATAACTAAACCCACCTTTTGATTTACCTATTTTGTTTTTATGGACCCTACTACTTAAACCTATGTGTTTGAGTGTATACTCTTGATTATTATTTCTTCCAATGCAATACATTTTTATGGAGTTGGTAACATTTTCGAATGAAACACTCACAAGGTAAAGTCCATTCTTTCCTGATGTAAATGAAAATATATGATTACCTGAGGAATAGATATCTGAAAGTCCAATAACTTCTTTTCCTAAAATATCATATACATGTATATTAACCATTCCTTGTTTTGGAATCTTAACTTCAAACTTTGTCCTTGAGGTAAAGGGGTTTGGATAGTTTTGATTTATGTGAAAATCGTTTAGGTTAATTGGATTGTCTTTAAATCCAGTTGTTATGTCCAGAAGTAGTGTGGTGTCAGGATAATACAAAGTTGTATCACCTCCCTGGGTTAGGTTTTCAACTAAAATGCTATCAAGAGAAACATGTAATGAATCAGATCTTCCACTAAAAGATAATTCAATTGTTTGAGCTTGGATAAATGAAAAACTAATAACATTAATGAAGAGCAAGAAGTAGATCTTGTGGTTCATAAAGAATTGAATTTATTAAGAACTGTTATATATTATAATGCCTTAAATGTAAGGAAATATTTATATAATTTCTAAAAACTTACAAAAAAAGTACTTAACTAGGATCCTAGATATTCTGTAAGTAATCATTCTAGAAATTAAGTTTTAGGGAGAATTTAATGATCCTCTCAAACTTAATAAATTACAAACAAAACAACTCTACTGTGTAATAAAGTGATTATTTCTTCTGCACCACAAACTTACTTGAATATATCTCTGTTGAATTTTGAGCTGATAGTTTTAAAAAGTAAACACCAGACTTATAATTTTGTATATCTATTTTAACTTCAGATATGTGTTTTCCCAATATTTTGTTATAGACAATTTTCCCCATCAGATCATAAACTGCTACTTCAATATTGCCATCTAGATTGGTAAATTGAAGTTTTGCAGTAATAAAATCTGTTGCGGGTGAAGGGAAGATACTAACATTACCCGATTCCTTGAAAATATCCAAAAAACCCACTGAGCCATTGGCATCAGTTTTAACAAGATACGGATTTGATTCAAAAGTTGTCATACTAAAATTGCATTCACCTAAGAACACATAACCACCATCATTCGCAGCACATATTGATTTTCCAAAACTAAATGCTCCAACACCATATACTTTCGACCATTGTTCTACTCCGTTTGCGTTTGTTTTTATAAGATTAATTTCACTATGGGTCATATTAAAATCATAATTATGTCCTAAAATAATAAAGCCATTATCCGAAGTTTGTGCTACGCTCATTCCCTCTGTAAACGCTCCCTTATTGTAAAGCTTTGACCATAATTCAGTACCTCCAACATTATACTTAATCAACCAAATACTATGAATCGACCCATTTGGAGAAGTATATCCAACAACAACTAAATTATTGTCAGATGTATTTATCAATTCAAAAGCTCCATCATTAAAATTAGGGTTACCCTTGGTTTTAGTCCATTCATTACCACCATTTGCATTAACTTTTGCAACAAAAAACATGTCATCAAAGCCAGCCATGATCTTTTGACCACACATTGCATATCCACCATCACTGGTTTCAATTACAGAATAAGCGTCGCTCGAAAGTCCAGGAGTTTCATAGCTTCCGGTTTCCCAAACTTGATCTCCATTTGCATCTGCTTTTCTAATACTTAAATTGGCGGTTGCCATTATGTAACCTCCATCTGATGTTTGTTTAGCATCAACTCCACCATTCATAGTACTTTCCCATTCCATATTACCATTTACATCTAATTTCGTAAGCTTATTTCCGGATAGAATAAATCCATTATCACTGGTTTCAGAAACTGAATGTGAAGAACTTTGTACAGATTTTCTCCATAATTCATTACCATTCTGATCGATCTTTATTAATTCATCTTGTATTATTATCACACAATTACCATCCGAAGTAGTAGTAAGATCAATAACATCTCCACCATAAACACTCACAGGAAATACTTTCTCAAAAGTTTGTTGTGATATAGTGATTGAAAAAGAGAAAATGCAAATGACTAAACATAAAGTAATTCTTTTCATAGCTTCTAAAATTTGGATTAATAATTAATTTGTAATGACATTTCAGTAAATATATTGAATTAATTTTAAATATTTCAATATTATATAAATAATAATTTTCTTGAACTCATAAAATTAGTTATTGCCATGGTAAAATTGGGTAGCCATCATTGATATTAGGTGTTTTATCCATTTCCCATACCTCGGGTGTTTGATATTCATTTAATTCATCAACAAAAGAACTTGATAACATTACTGCTTGTTCCCTGCTAACACCAAAATAGCTGTCATGTGTTCCAAGAGTTCCATCTAGATAATATGAAAATTCAACGTTAACAGTACTTGTGTATCCATTAGGGCCTATCACCGAAATAGCATCAATATATGTTGTAGCAGTAATTGTTCCTACATTATATGTGTGCCGTACGTCGCTATCATCTGATGATCCAATAATTCCAGCAGCATAATCAGTAGCCGATATTGAACCCTTGTTGTAGCAATTTTTTACTTCGGTTGTACTTGAAGTCGCACTGGATGTATGACCAATAAGGCCACCAGCACCATTATTTGCTGTTATAGTTCCGAGATTAAAGGAAAGGTAGATTTCTCCGTTATATATATCACCTATTAATCCTCCTGCATTATTACCTGAAGCATGGACAGTTGCCTCATTATAACAATTTAATATATCTGTAGATGATGCCTTTCCACCAATCGCACCCACATTATTTGCACCAGATACAGAACCACTTACAGAGCAATTCTCAATATCCATAAATTGACCGTATCCTACAAACCCACCTACATGTTCATTACCAGTAACATCAACATTGACCAGTTTCAAGTTTTTGATTGAACCTCCATAAATATGTCCAAAAAGTCCAGTGTATTCATAAACAGAAGAATTTATATTGAGATTAGATATAGATTTATTATTACCATCGAAATTGCCACCAAATCCATCATTATAAGTTAAACCAATTGGAGTCCAGGATATGGAGCTAAGGTCAAGATCATTCATTAAGATAAAATATGTAAATGAATAACTTTCGTTACCGCTATTAACAATGTTGGCAAGGTAAACCAAGTGTCCTGGTTTTTCTATTTGATAGGGATTATTCTCACTACCATCACCTTTCGTCCAAGAAGTAGGTAAAAATGAACTATCTTGCATTGTACTATCATCATCTTTCTTGCAATTTGTAGTCAGCATAAAAATTAATCCCATTATGATGAATGGGTAGATCAAAATTTTGTTTTTCTTTTTCATTTTACTTTTTTGATTATATTATTACTCTTTGAATTAAGAAGTTCAAATAATTAAACACACAGCAAATAATTAATAACTAAAGTTTCGCACTTATTTTAATACACCTTCAATCAGTTAATTGAAATGTGGTGCAAAATCTAATTGTTTGTTTATTATTGTTTTAACGTTTCCATTTTCAGTTAAGCTGCATTTTTCATA